>ERZ827037.573-NODE-573-length-47074-cov-11.862566_pt1 | contig 47074 bp, 24 predicted proteins | sample MGYA00519924_ERZ827037 | MGnify/ENA primary metagenome ERZ827037 (study PRJEB31778, sample SAMEA3449250) | human gut metagenome | biome: human gut; feature: human-associated habitat; material: faeces | place: United Kingdom | collected 2010/2012 ... | reverse complement strand
AAATCAGTCCTTTGGTGTTACCAAACCACAATAGTCCTTTTTCATCTTTATAAGCGGCTCCATTTGTAAAAGTTGGTCCCGGCACTCCATCATTGAAGGTGAAAGCATCATACTCCTCCCCTTCTTCTTTGATACGCAACAACCCGTCATTGCAAGCCACCCACAGCCAACCTTGGTTATCTTCTATAACAGACATCAGCGAATTGTCCGGAAGAGTAGAAAAGATAGAGCGATTCCAGAAACGATCCATCGTTAAAGTAGATGTAAACAGACTCCCTTTCTCACGGATAAAATAGAGATTGTGTTCAGCATCTTCGTAGATGGTACGCACTTTATCCCGATGAACGAATCCCTCCGGAAATACATTGGAACGCAAACTTTGAGAGGCAGGATCATAAATGCACATACCTGTTTCTGTAGCAATCCATCCTTTACCGGTAGAATCAAAGTTAACTTCATAAACATTACCCTCCGGCAATTGAGAATTAGCACTGGAAAAATGTTTGATCTGCTTTGTCCGTCCGTTATAACTGTATAATCCTTGCGAAGTACCTATCCAAAGATTTCCTTTTGTATCGGGTTTCACACAGAACACATGCCCTCTTTGAAACAGTTCAGTATCACCTTGAGCAAAATAATTAAGAGATAATGTTTCTGGATTGAGTACCATCATACCTCCACCGTATGTACCGATATAATATTCTCCTTGATAAAAACAGGTTGTCAGTATCAGATCGGAAGTCAAGACAGGTTTTACAAAACTCTTTACTACTCCTATAGACTCATTGATATAGAACAAACCATCGCGTGAACCGATAACCTTTTCTTTTCCTCTATTCACAAAAGAACGGATAGAAAGATTAGTAGAATTAAATTGAGGCGGGTAGGCATAAGTACGGAAAAGACCATTTTGATAAAGTGAATAATCCAATCCTGCTTGAAAATGTCCAACCCAAACTGCTCCTCTATCATCTACAAGTAATGAGTAGATAGAATTACTGTGAATCCCTTCTTTATCATTCACATCATGATAAAAACGACGCATTACCTGTTGTTCTTTATGAGAAAGGAAGTGAACGCCATTACCGTCTGTAGCTATATATACAGTTTCTTTCCCATCACTGGCAATATCAGAGATAACATCACATCCCAATGACACTGTATGAGAGAAAGTTTTCTTCCCTATATCGAAACGTACTACCCCCTGACTCATTGTTCCCAAATAAAGGGTATCACCGATACGGGTTATACAACGGAAGTAATCGGCTTCGGGCACATTCTCCCGGAAGTGCCAGGAGGCCATTTTCCCATCCCTCAATGAATAAGCAAACAACCCTTTCACAGTAGCCAACCATAAAACTGTTTTATCTTCATTCAGGCAAAGATCCATAATCCTGTTGCAAGCGGCCAACATATTCCTATCTGTCAATATCTGTTGCAATTGACCGTCTTTCTGAATAAACAACCCTTTTTCCGTACCAATATAAAGGATATCTTTATCAGCCAACAAGGCATTGACTGAAAAATCGATCTTCTCGGGAACGATTCTCTCTAGCTGTACACCCGTACGGTTTAAGCGCCAAAGTCCGACACCATTTCCCACCCAAAGCTGATTATTATCTGTTTCTACAATACAATTTACTCGTTTTTTCATTCCGGATTCGATACTCCGAAACTCAAAATGTCGTATTTTCACTCCATCAAAACGGTCGAGACAGTTATCTGTGCCGAGCCATACAAATCCTTCCGAATCTTTATAAATAGCATTCACTAGCAAACCGGACAAGCCGTCGGACATAACAAGATTACGGAAAGTATAACTCTGGGCTTGTATATTTATACTACAAACCAAGCATATTATTAAGAATATCAGATATTTAATCGTGCTTCTCACCTGCTAACAATTCTTTCTTATTAAACGTATCAAACTTATCTGTCTTAGTAATATCACATATTATAAGTTTTTCAAAGACAAAGATACACATTTCCTCAATACAATTTAAATTATCCATTAAAGTTTATACAGAAACAAGATACATGAGTATTGATTTTTAGCATTCTAAAGCCTCATCCAATATATTGCTTAAATTACTTTTCGATACGAACCTTCAATGACGGATCTGCATCAATGTCCGGCACTTTATGTAAAAGTACCTCGGAGGATGAGTTTTGCCCGGCATTTATTTGGTGCAAATACAGCTTATCTACGTTCACTGCAATAATAGGATTACGAGGTTCCGGCTTTTCTGAAGTGAATGTTCCATTGCTCAACTCCAAAGTCTCTACATTTCTGATAAACAGGCCATAGCTGGGAAGATTGCGCCATACTGTAGGCTGCGGATAACCTTTTTCATCCTCAATAATATCCTTGAAAGAAGCCCAATATTTATCCGGATACATACTTTTAGCCATATCATGCCGTACTCCTTCTACAAGTTCTTTTGTCAGAAAGTTCCCCTTTGCCAAACCTCCTTTATTCACAAAACGGATATTATTTAAGTAGATATTCTCTATTTTACGTTCGGGAATACCGGTAATAGAAGAACAGAAGTTTCCAGTACCGTAGGCAGTGATATTACTAATTTGGATGTTCCGCATCACGCCTATTGGAGGAATAGGAGCGCTACTGATATGCTTGCGTCCTCTATTAGCCAAACGTATATACAGTGGACATTCCGTGCCTTCAATCAATATATTATTAACGGTTACGCCTTCCATCACTCCACCGTCGACTACTTCCAGAGATATTGCTGTTATACCGGTAGGAGTTGATTTGATAACTCGTTCGCCTTCAGAACGGCTTGGTTTCACTATGCAATCGGAAATAAGAATATTGCGAAAGCCACCGGTGGATTCCGTTCCGCATTTTATTGCATTGGCAAAACTGCTGACGATGCAATTAGTTATTACAATATCCTCGCAAGGAGCAATGCCAGTACTTTTTAGAACAATACCGTCATCATCGGAGTCAATAACGCTATCAGATAATATAAATCTGCGACAGCCATCAATGTCGATACCATCATTGTTGCCGTTGGCATGATTAAAAACTCTGATATCTGTAACGGTCACATCTTCACAATCCAGATAATGTTGGTTCCAAATGGCAGAATTAAGCATCGTCACACCCGAGACAGATACATTCTTGCAAGATATTAGAAGAATATTACGCGGCCGTCCATTGCAATCTCCTGCAACTCCCTGAACACGTCCCTTTCTCCCTTTCCCTTTGCCATCAATCATTCCTTTTCCTGTGATACTTATATGATTCGCCTTTTCGGCATAGATTAATGCAGACCATCCACCGGCATCTTTCAATGAACGATAGGTAGTAGGCGGTATAAGAGGAAAATCTGAATAATCGTCACTAGCTTCCAATATGGCTCCACCCGATAAGTGTAATTCGATATTGTCTTTCAGAAAAATAGTACCCGACCGGAATCTTCCGGCAGGGATTATCACTTTTCCACCGCCATTTCGGTAGGCACTCTCAATAGCATTGTTTATGGCTTGTGTACAGACTTTCAGTGTGTCCGCGCCATAATTCAAAATATTGTAAGTTCCATTTATACTTTGGTTTGCACTCTGCACATTCGTGACAACCGCACAAGTGATAAATATAAATAATAAGAATTGTCTCTTCATATTTGCTATAAGTTTATAGACAAATACGAAGAGGCAATTGCATTTACTCAATGCTATTTAAATTATTTATTGGTCATTGTTATTTAAAAATTTGAAGTCTCAATTAGATAGGTACTTCCTTTTTGCGTTTTAAAAGTGTTTATATAATACCTCCCTTCTTTCACTTGTTTCGACTCTGCATCTTTTATTTTTACAGGTACGGAAGTCCTTAGCACACATTCACCACCTATATTCGACTTTATTTTTGCTTGTTTCAACTGATGATTTTCCCAATCCATATCCACTTCGAAATTACCGCGTGCTTTCAATCCGGAAACACTTCCGGAAGGCCATACGTGAGGCAATGCAGGGAGCAAATGAAGTTCTTTCAAATGGCTTTGAAGAAGCATTTCTACAAAGCCGGCTGTCGCGCCGAAGTTTCCGTCAATTTGAAAAGGTGGATGAGCATCGAAGAAGTTAGGATAAGTACCACCCGCACCACCTGCTGCCGGATCGCAATAACGCATGATTTCACGAATCATTTTATAGGCATGATCTCCATCCAGCAAACGGGCTGCAAAATTAATTTTCCATCCTTTACTCCATCCTGTTCCTTCATCACCACGAATTTCAAAAGTTCTGTTGGCAGCCTTTGCCAGTTCAGGAGTAGTCAGAGGAGATATCTGACGTCCCGGGTGCAATCCAAATAAATGAGAAAGATGCCGGTGACGCGGATCCGTCTCTTTATAATCTTTACTCCATTCCTGCAATTGACCTTGAGATCCAATTTGATAAGGAAGCAGTTTCTCTTTCTTTTCGATCAACTGCTTACGGAATTTCTTATCAACGTTCAGTACTTCTGAAGCTTCTATAAGATTCGTAAACAAATCACGAATAATCGCCATGTCCATGGTGGTAGCTTCTGATACAGCGTAACGCTTGTTATCCGCCCAAAAGTTATTTTCCGGTGATGTAGAAGGGGAAGTAATCAAATAACCATCTTTCTCAACCAACCAGTCGATACAGAACAAGGCAGCTTCTTTCATAACAGGATATGCCTCATTTCTTAGAAACTCTTTATCCCCCGTAAAACAGTAATGTTCCCATAAATGCTGACAAAGCCAATTTCCTCCCATACACCAGTTTGCCCAAACAGGATCACCGTCTCCACAATTCCCTACGGCATTGCTTAATCCCCAAATATCCGAATTGTGATGAGCCACCCAGCCCTTTGCACGATAATATTCTTTCGCTGTGACCTTTCCCGTTTTTGACAGATTCTTAATCCAGTTTATGAGTGGTAAATGCATCTCTGACAAATTTGTCGTTTCCGCCGGCCAATAATTCATCTCCGTATTAATGTTGATAGTATAGTTGGAACTCCAGGGCGGACGAAAATCCTTATTCCACAGACCTTGCAGATTGGCAGCCGCACCGCCCGGACGGGAAGAAGAAATCAATAAATACCGCCCATATTGAAAATAAAGCTCTTCCAGTTTCGGATCGTAGTTTCCATAAGAATAAAGTTTCAATCGAAAATCCGAAGGAAGCATCTCATTCGTTTTATTATTCAAAGTATCTGCCAACTGCAAAGATACACGATCAAAATAAGTTTTATAATCTGATATATGTCTCGTTTTCAGTTCATCAAAGGTTATTTCTTTCAAACGGTCAATTCTTCGCTCGGAAATCAGTTTTTCATCCTTTCCCTCTTTATCAGGATGTTTATCAAAACCATTGAAGCTAGTGGCCGCTGACAAGAGAAGAGTTAGCTCATCGGCATTCTTCACATGAATGCCTTCTTTATCTGTATGAATTGAGCCTGCCACAGGAATAGCTTTCAGAATGGTCTGGAAACGCATACCTGTCCGTCCATCTTTATCTATCTGTTCTACAGCTTCCCTACCCGGTTTATTATAATAATTAGGATCCACACGTGCAGGAGCTTGTCCGTGCATTACAAGTAAAGTATTTCCTTGAACAGTAATCGTATGTTGAAGAAGACTGGCCAGATTAATGTCCAATGTCAACATACCAGGTTTATCAGCAGTGAACCGCATAACCATAATGCTATCCGGCACCGTAGTAAATACTTCACGCATATATTTCACACCACCCACTTCGAACTGTGTCGTTGCAATCGCTTTATCCAACTGCAGACTTCTCACATAATGAGCAGGTTCCACTTTACTATCGAAACTTTGCTTAATACGCAGATCTCCCAAAGGCAAAAAACTTTCGGTATAATGCCCCTGCATCTTTCTGCAAAGTTGAGTTGCCGTCTGATAGTCTTCCTTTGCCAATGCTTCCCGAATAGGAGCTAAATATGTATAAGCGTCCGGATTCACATTTCTCTTTTGCGGGCCACCAGACCAAAGAGTACCTTCATTCAACTGTATCAGTTCATTTTCAACACCCCCAAATAGCATTGCACCTATTTGTCCGTTACCAAGGGGTAAAGCCTCCACCCATTGCCGGGCAGGTTGTTCATACCATAATTTCAGGTGTTCCTGTGCATTCAGTGGCAGAACTAAAAAAGCTAACGCTAATAATTTATATCTTCTCATATCGTATTTTTTAATAATCATACGGTTGAAGAAAGAAAACTACCTAAAAAAACTTATATCAACTGCATTTATACGCTCTCCACGTGCCGTAGGACGCAAACTTACAGTTATTATATTAGGCTTATCCGCATACAACCAACATTCAGGTATGTAATATTCACGTTGCGGTCCTTGTTCCCAACAACGTCCGATACAATGCCCATTGACATAAATAAAGCCATTCCCCTGCTGCTCCAATCTAAAAGCATAGGGAGTCACCTGTTTTTTATCTGGTAGTTCAAACGAATACTGATACCATTTGAGCAAAGGTTCCTCTTTATTTATACGAGATTGCGCGGATGGCATACTATTATCTCCTGATGAATAGCGAAGTCCACGCTCTTTCTCCACATAAGCATAGTGCAAGGGAACATCTACCCCTTTACTACGTACATACACAGGACCAATCTGCCAAAACTTCTCCACTGAAGCATTCGTGTGATGATGCAGACCCCGACTTTCATATAACATCACCGCCTCCACTTTCCTGCCACTTAGCGAATCACCCGGAATATGATAGCAAGCACTTTCCATTGTTTCTGATGAAATAGGGATCAACTTACCATCTACAGACACTAATACGGTGTCTGCCGCACTATTATTCACTACTTTATTCCCAATACGACCTATCTCAAGAGTACAGCCCTCAAATACGGATGCTTTATAATAAATGAAGTGACGACCATAGATACCTTTCTCATCCACAGTCTCCCCTTTTTTCAGTTTAGTCCAACGGGTAGGTATCTCGTCCGTCCATTCACCCAATTTGTTTAACTTGACAGGTTCGCTAACGGTTTTAATCGCATAAGTTTGCGGTTCAGGAAGTTCCGGATACCATTTTCCCTGTGAACTGTCGGCAGGCAAATAATAAACCATCGCACCAAAAGGCTCCAAAGCAAAATCAATAGCCCAATCTGCTGTTGTAATAGTGCCAAAATGCTGCCGTGAATGTTCTTCGGTACGGATGAAATAGTATCGGTCTCCATTCTTCGCCTGTCTCATAGCCATTTTCACTGCCGGATCGGTAGAAGAATAATCTAATGATTTCAAATCAGCACGAGCAATATTCACCCCATGTTCATGGACAAACGCTGTCAATCCACAGAAACGACGGTAACGTTCGTTTGTAGCACCTGATTCACCTATAGCCGCTGCATAATCATAAGAAGTAACCTGTTGCCGGGCAGCCCAGTCGTCAAAGTTGGTTCCACCTACTGCCATGTAGAAGTTCAATGCGCTAAATCCTCGTTGCAAGGTATACAGAGTAATATTCTGTGTTTGCACAGGTGGGAGTCCGTCCTGATTCCAACTCAACTGCCAGCCTAATTCACAGCACCATCCTCCCTGCAATTCTCCGGAAATCAATGGCTTTCCTGATTGAGTTTTCATATACAAATCCACTTGTCTACCTAAAGCCCGTTCAATCTGCCATCGAGGATAACTATTCACCATATCTACTACTCCATTCAAAACCCCGTTTTCTACATTTCGTGATTCGTCAGTCCAGCAGGTTATTATGGGAACCTCTATTTTATACTTACGTGCAATCAAAGTCAGTTTCTCCAAATAATCCTTCTTCGTTTCTTTCGTGAACCAACGAACACGGTTAAATTCATTTTCTACCTGAAACAAGATCACGCCTGTACTCCCTACCGGCTTATTCGTCAACTGATGAGGAGCCACTACGCGACACACGGCACGATACCAATGCTCATTCCAACGCATAAACTCCGGATCATTACTCTGCAACCATGTTTCAAAAGCTGTTTTTGCTGGTTTCTTCTGCATAATCCATTGCGGAAACCCGCCACCACTCCATTCTGCACAAATATAAGGACCCGGACGAAGAATGACGTAAAGTCCAAACTCTTCTGCCATTTTCAAGAAATCGTCCAATTCACGGAGATCTATTTGTGATTCATCATCAACGGAACGCGGCATTGTACGTTCATGCCAATTCCAGGGAATGTATGTTTCCACACAATTAAAACCTGCCTTTTTCAATTTACGGAAGCGGTCTGCCCATAAAGGTTGCGGCACACGAAAATAATGGAAAGTTCCGCTAAAGATAAATGTATCTTTCCCCTCCAATTGAAAACAGCGATGATTATAACGGATACGCTCCGGATGTAAAAATACGGAATCCTGGATGGCGGGAGTAGTTCCTATATTTAATAAGTCAACCCGATCGGCAGATTTATCTTCTATCACGGACAAGTCCGTAATGTTCTGTCCAGATAAACTTGCAGACAGAAAGAAGCCTCCTGCCAATGCAATGACCTTTTTCAGGAATATACAAGTGATTCTGTTTTTTCTACTCATTTTTGAATCAATTCAATCATATAGCTATATGTATATTTCTTATCAAGTAGCCTATATTCGTTATGTGGATACATTCCCCAACTATTATCACCTCCCAGTCCACGCTGCTTCAAGTCTATATGCAGGAAGATATTCTTTTGAGGAACAATGTCAATAGTATGTTGCAGTTTGCGGGTTAGCCCCGGATCAAGATCTTCCGGTGAGAAATGCAAAGCAGAGAATGCGATAGGTTGCAGACCTGTTATTTTCACTCCTTGTCCTTCGTTATCCAGTAAAGATAGCCAGCGGACATCTGTTTTGTTGCCGGTTTCCTGCGGACGAATATACCAGTAAAACTGATTTTCCACTTTATCATTATAACGTCCGATAAATGAACTTGAATAACGGTCGATGTAGTTTTCAAAAGGCCCTCTTCCATAATAAGTCAGATTCTCATAGGGGTGTTGCAATTCCATCCGCATACCGAAACGGGGAAGTTCGGGAAGTCTAGTCCCTGTCAGGTCAATGCTTCCTGTCACGATAATAGATGCATTATTACGTATTAAATATTCTATCGTGTAAGGAACCTGAATATCACTTAATATCCAATCAATCTTTATGGACAATCCTTTTTCATTCTTCTCGTCTATTATTACATTCTTCACATAACGGTTGACATGAGCTGTCCGCCAAACACCTGCCAAAGCTGGCATTTTATTGCCGAAGTCGTTATCAACCGGAGCACGCCAAAAGGCTGGTTCCGGATATTGCTTGATGGGTTGTTTGTCATTTATTGTATAATTAAATAAAACACCTTTCTTCAAATCAATCTTGCCAGAGACAGCACCTGATTTGAAAGATAAAATATGGTCTTTCGTTTCATAAGACAACTTACCCGAACAAGCCGGAAGAGAAGTAAAGAAACTGCTCTTATTCAATTTTATCTGCTCTTTAGCTACTTCATGATGTACGGGAACTAAATCGGTAGCAACCTTTGTATAGGCATAGAGGTTGAGAAAATATTCATTTCCATCTTCCGGAATGACTGGAAGGTTCAATCGTACCTCTTTTTCCGCATGGGGTTTTAATTCAACATTAAAATCTCCTGTAGAGAATTTCTCTCCGTTTTTAAATACTTCCCAAGTGAAAATATATTCATTCAGATTGGTAAAGTCATAACGGTTTCTAATTGAAATAATTCCTTTACTCAAATCTTTCGCATTAAACTGAATGTACTGATAGACTTTCTTTACTTCATACGCTTGCGGCTTGGGAATACCATTAGCGGAGATTAAACCATCGGTTCCTGTATTTAGTTCCCCTTTCTTATCTTCCAACCATTTATAACTTCCCATTTTGCCATTGTACATCCAGTAGGTACGTCCGTCTCTCGGTTCTGTCTTCATTTTAAATCCTTGATCCATAAAATCCCAGATAAAGCCACCTTGTAAATTAGGACTGTCATAAATAACATCCCAAAGGTCTTTAAAATTTCCATTGCTATTCCCCTGGGCATGAGCATACTCACACATGATAAACGGACGCTGTTTACCGGACTTGGCATATTCCGTTATTTTCCACATATTAGGATACATCGGACAAACAATATCTGTATTCCAATCTTCCCAAGCTTGTTCAAACTGTATAAAACGGCTTGGATCGTATTCTTTCAGTCGTTTATATTCATCATGGAATACGAGTCCATTACCACATTCATTACCTAATGACCAGCCAATGATACATGGATGGTTTTTATCTCTTTCTACCATTCGAGTGATACGGTCTACATGGGCTGCATACCATTCGGGACGATAAGCAGGATGTGGAATGGTATCTTTGAAATAAGGAACTGATCCCATTCCGTGGGTTTCAATATTAGCTTCATCTACAATGTAAATGCCATATTGGTCGCATAATTTATAAAACAACGGATGATTGGGATAATGACTGGTACGAACGGCGTTCATATTCAGTTGCTTTATCAGCTTCAGGTCATTCATCATAATTTCGCGAGTTTGAGTATGACCCAAACTGTCGTTATGTTCATGTCGGTTGACACCCTTTATATAAGTCGGAACGCCATTCACTAATAGTTGGGCATTCTTTATTTCTATCTTTCTGAAACCTGTCTTATAGGCAGTAACTGCAAGCTGCTTGTTTTTATTATCCAAAAGTGTGATGACACAATCATAAAGAGATGGTTTTTCGGCATTCCATTTAGAAACATTCTTTATGACGCCCGAAAAAGCTAACCGGGTAAACTCTTCTTCTACGTTAAATTTCTTTTGTTGTGACAAAACTGTTTTGCCGGTTTTATCCAATAATTCCAGTTTGAGTGTTCCTTTTTTTATATGGTTGCCTGTAAATTCACGCAAATCTACGGTGGCATTGAATATACCATTTTTATATGCGCCATCCAGACTTGATTTTAAGAAGAAATCCCAAATAGTCAGTTTTGGGTAAGCTTGTAAGAATACATCACGCTCAATCCCGGTCAATCGCCAAAAATCCTGATCTTCCATATAGCTACCATCATGCCAACGATAAACCTGCACTGCCAGTAAATTCTCTCCTTCTTTCAGATAGTTAGTCACATTAAATTCGGCCGGAGTTTTGGAGGCTTTGGTCATACCGACTTTTTGACCATTTACGTATATTTGTGCATAGCCCGTTATGGAACCGAAATGAAGCATTACCTCTTTGTTTTGCCAGTCAGACGGAACAGTGAAAGTCTTTCGATAAGTTCCTACCGGATTTTCCACATCAATATAGGGTGGATTAGGTGAAAAAACATATTGTATATTGCGGATAATGGGTTCACCAAATCCTTGCAACTCCCAGTTGGAAGGCACTTCAATATCAGACCAATAATCGTTAGATAAATCCATACGATAAAACTGTTTTTCACTTTTATCAATAGCAGGTGAATAGATAAATTTCCATTTACCATTCAGTGATTTATACCAAGGAGATAATTCATATTCATCTTTAATTGCATCCCCGGAACGATCATAAATCATAAAATCAGTATGTGGTTGTTCCTTATTCCACTCGTATTTTACTGGATTTTCCCATTCATTCTGCTGACTATATACAATGATTGTTCCAAACAAAAAGAAAAGAATAGAAAGAATAAATGCTCTTTTTATCATATTTTCTAATAAATCAAATAAGTTTAAATCAACAAGAGAGAGAGTGCCAAAAGCTCGTTTAACCATAGAAAGAACTTTTGGCACATCATTCTGTTAAAACTCTTCAGTAAACTTTATATAGACTTCTTATTCTCTAGTGTACATGAGTGTACCAAATCCTAAATCATCAGCCTCAGCTGTCCCTCTGTGACCACCTCCTTCCGGACGCATTTTCTCTGCAAACTCTTGTGAATAGGGTGCTTTTATTCCCTTTACTTTTACATAATGGTTATAGATAAGTTCCCATCCCGGACGAGCACGCCCTCTTCCATCAGCCGCAACGACATTATGCCATCCTTCTTTACCTGAATAATAAGGTGTATAAGGAAAATCAACAGTTTCTTCGGGATTCACATTATATTTGGCTGTATATTCACACAAATCAAGCACGATATTATCTTTATAGGAAAATAAATCTATACCTATATTATAGGCAGTTTGACAAAAATAAGCATGGAGAGGAACATTCAAGGTAGAATGTCCTTGATCGCGTCCCATTTCCTGGCTTTGAGCCAAATGTTTACCGATAACTTTTCCGGCAGGATCTTCATGCATCGCCACTACAGAGTTGTCAATACATCCCATTCCTTCACCTTCATAAAAGTATCTCAATGCCAGGTTTATCTTATCTGCATCGTCACACAAGACACCTATAGAAAGAATTGTCAACATTGCAGGTAAATCCCAACTCATCCAACCATCTTCAGGTGCCGAATTAAAATGGTCTCCGAGGAATTGATAGCAGATAGGATAAAAAACATTGGTTATCCATTCTTTGAAATACCCAAAATCTTCTTTCTTCCATCCCGGATAATCACGCATAATTTCTGCCGGATTGGCAAATTGATATCCAATAAAACCGGCTGCCAGTAAACGATGACCATCAGTCTGCCCTGTCGTTACATTCACTCCCTTACAGGTTTTCGCCCATTTATTCAGAATATCAATGGAAGCTTTGGCATAATCCTCATCACCGGATATTTTCCATCTTAAAGCCAGCTGATAAGCTGCTGCCGCATCAAAAGCTGCAGTATTAAAGTTTCCTCCACTAGAGGTTCTGATAATTTCCTCTTGTGGCCTGGCAGTCCAGGTTAGCTTTGCCCCATCGCTTTCCAGCAATTTATTCCATCCGTCAAACCAGGGTTGGGCTTGTTGGTCGACTTTAGATTTTACATAATCAAAGTCAGCCTGCGTATGCACCAAACAAGGATGCTTTATTGTAAATTCATAACTTACAGGTTCCCATGAGTCAATGTCAGAAACACCATTCTCGAATTCTGCACTGCAACTTGCCCCAATAAAGGATAAAGAGCCTATTACTAAATTTAAAATTATCTGTTTCATATCTTTCAACTATTTTATTCAGCACCTATATATGCCTTAAGTTCTTCTACCGATTTAAAAGATTTCACCCAATAAACTTCATAAGATATATTTTCTGTCGTTCCCAAGTTCTGTATACGATAAAGATATTCATCCAATGTTTTAGCTTCATCCGTTGGCAATTTTGCCTTACCCAAATTATGCTCGGCCAAATTAGCATAGAATACAGGAACTCCATCAGCAGAGTCTATTAATGTTTGAGGTTTCCAAACGTCATAACTACCATTACAACCGGCATAAGCACCCCCTAAATCCTTACCGGTCCATGAGTCAAATGTCAAATTACAAGTTGTTTCTATCTTTGTCATCTTAATTGCGACAATAGGATATAGTCCTGCATGGAAATCTGTATCCGGTATTCTGTGTATAGATGCTTTTTTCAAGGAAGCAGAAGCCTTGACCAACAATTTCCCATTCACAATTTCCGCAGATTCCGCATCACTTCCAAATTTCTCCCAATTACTTGCACCATATAAGAAGGTATCATTAATTTTCCCTTTAATCACAGTTACTTCAAGAGACTTCTCTATATCTCCACTCTTAGCTATCAAACGGGTTGTACCGTAAGCTTTGACCGTAAAGACTCCACTTTCTTTATTTATGCTCACCACATTCGCATTCTCACTCGACCATTCTATTGCTGAAACCGTTGCATTCGCCGGCACAGGGGTTATATTCAACACAGAGGTTTCATTCAACGCCAGTTCTTTCTGCGATTCATCAAAAAGAATATCTCTTAATGGCACAATTTCTTTTACCTCCACCGTTATAACCTTTGAAAAATGGCTACCGTCTCTCGCTTCTATTCTGATTCGTGCCGTCCCCGGAGTAATTCCTTTTATCAATCCACTTTCCGAAACGGTTGCGATTTCGGGTGTTTCACTAATCCAATTCAAGGTAGTATAAGTTACAATTTCAGGTGTAAAGCTCGTTTCTAACTGAAGCGAAGCGGTAACATACACAGATAACTGGTCTTCATCTTTTACATGAATATCCTGAATCTTTATAATCTCATCAATCACTTCCACTTCTATTGTTTTAGTTGCCGCAAATCCTACTTCCGGCATGGCAGTGATATACACCTTACCTAGTTTATGGGCGGTAATTCGTCCTTCAGCATTTACACTGGCAATCTCTTTATTTGCCGAAGTCCAAAGCAGATTCTTATTACCTGCATTATCAGGAAGTACAGTATAGGCAATCAATGAATCCGTATTAACCAACAACGGAAGCCGCTCTGTAACTTTCAGCTCTATCGCCGAGATTATTTTCTCACTTCCCAATGCTTCAAAATTGTCTTCATCTTTACAAGATGTTCCCAATAAAGATAAGGCCATCATGGCTATCAGCGAAAAGACTCTATATTTATAGATTAAATTTATCTGTTTCATAATTTTCTGTTTTATTATAAACATAGTATTTACTTATCCCATCCCGGATTCTGCTTCAAATTCGGATTAAGCAGTAACTGGTCTGTCGGCAATGGATATAAATAATGTTTGTCATTCCAAATTCGTCCGGATTCTAAAATTAAGCATCCATCCGCATTGACAGGACTGGAAACACTTGGCCATTCTTTCTCAAATTCGGTACCTTTCCATTTTACTCCCAGCAAATCCATTTTCATTTCTTCTCTCGCCGTATACCATCTTTTTAAGTCGTCCATTCTGAATCCTTCATCAAAAAGCTCTACAGTACGTTCTCTGCGAATTTCTGTACGCATATTAAGTCCATTCTCCGTTACAAACTGATTAGTCAGGTCTTTCATATCAGGATTTATACGTTTACGTACCAGGTTCAATGATTTCTTTAAATCGGTATCCGAAATCTCGTCATCACGCTCGAATATTGCTTCTGCATAATTTAATAATACTTCCGCATAGCGGATAATCGGAAAATCATATCCCTCTTTTCCTGTTGCAACCGTTCGTTCGGTACACCATTTTTGTGTAAAATAGCCGCTGCCTCCTTTTTGTGCAGGATTAAACGGAGCAAAGGTGGCATTCTTCTTATCATCGGCATCCCCTGTCCAATTCACCCGTCCGGGGCCATTACTCCAATAATAGTCACCATTGACCATCATCGTATTTACCATGCGATTGTCACGGCCTTGAAATTCGGATTCCATATCCTGATAATTCCAAACAGCCGGATCAATCGGAAGCCCGTTTTTATCAAGATACATATTAGCCATTTTACGTGTAATATACAGTGCATTACCTAAACGCCCCTGGGTAATATTAAATCCAATGGCGCTAATAACCTCATCATGTCTCCGGTAAAAAATATATTCCTTATTATCCTTTTTCGTCAATCCTGCCGGATTGGATTTTACATTTTCCAGTATAAAGAGATACTTATAGGCGGTAGTAGCCAGTTCTTCGCCCGGTTTGAATAGAGAGAATGTATTGCTTTTGATAACTTCGTCAGCAGCATTTACAGCTATATCCAATAAAGATTTAGACCGCTCTGTATTCTGATTTCCATTACGGAATTTCAGCCAGGTACCTTCATATAAAGCTACTCTTGACAGAAAAGCCTGTGCCGCCTCTCTTGAAACACGTCCTTCATCAGATGCCGCAATATTCTTAAAAGCAGGAAGCATATCTATCGCTTCTCTCAAATCCTGGATTATAAAGTCGATGACATCTTCGCGGGAATCTCTCGCTTTCTGCAATTCCGCAGATGTGATTCCCAACGGTTGCCGTACTATAATAATGTCACCATAGACCTGTAATAAATCAAAGTGTAAATAAGCACGGAAAAATCGTGCCTCGCCAACTGATATCTTTATATCTTCTTTTATCGGATAACTTTCCGCATTTTGCAAAAGAAGATTTACTTGGCGAATGCGGTCGTAATTATCGGTATAATTTTTATCCGAAGAAGGTATGGAATACGTACCGTTGCTATACACATCCAAGGTGGCACTAGTCCTTAAGTCTGAACGTCCGTCGCTATGAGGACCATCATCCAAAGCTTTAAAATCACGTGTCCAACCATAAAATTGACTGGCAAACAATTTATATTGTTCGGGATTTTTCCAAAGATTCGTCTCTGCCAATTGAGCTTCCGGTTCCAAATCCAAACATGACTGGAAAGAAAAACAAAGAGCCGACAATAAAACCATATATAAATTAAACTGTTTCATAATTCATTCTATTTAAAAAGTTGCATTAACTCCTACCGTAAACGTTCTATTGAATGGATAGCGTTGTTTATTCTCCACTTTCCGGGTTGCTTCCGGATCCCATCCATCATGGATGTAAGATTTCTCCCACAAATCACTTCCTGATACATATACTCTCAAGTTGGTCATGAAGTTCCCCATTTTATTCAGTACAGATTTGGGTAATGTATATCCCAACACCACATCTTTCAGCCTTAAATAAGCGCCATTATCAGCAGACCACGTAGAAGACATATAATTATAATCATTCAGATTCGTGTTGTTTGTATAAGTCGGATAGTAATTATCCGGTGTTTCCGGACTCCAGACATTGCCTACCGACTGATTGGTGGTATTCAGCCAAATAGCTTTAAAAGGTACTTTCCAGGCATCAATGCTGCGATAAACGGTTCTCTTTCCTACTCCCTGAAGAACTGCAGAGAAGTCGATTCCCTTCCATGCAAATCCAAGATTAAAAGAGAATGAGAATTTGGGATCATCGGAACCTAAATAGATCAAATCCTCCTGACTCAGCTTACCGTCATTATTAACATCCTCATACATGTTGTCTCCAAGTCTCAAATTAGCCGGCATTCCGATGCTATTATTCATAAGATAGCGTTCCTTGTATTTCTTTAATTGTTCCTCATTCTGTATTTTACCGACGCAACGATAACCAAATACAGAATTCAGCGGATAACCGTTCAATGCAGAATTGTAACCTACGGCTTTCACATTCTCACCACCACTGATTAACTTATTCTCCATGTATGTCAAAGTCGCTCCTACATGATAACTAAAGTCCGAGATTTTATCTTTCCATGTCAATGTCCCGTCATATCCTTTACTTTCAAATTTACCGCTGTTCATATCGGGAGCTTTGCTTCCCAATACTCCCGGATATAGTTTGCCTACAAGCATATTATTATTCTTTTTCATAAAAAGCTCAAAACTACCGGATAAACGACCTCCTAGTGCTGTGAAATCCAAGCCCAAATTATAATTGTGAATACGTTCCCAGGTTCTCTCCGTACTAACCAAGTTACCAGCTTTCAAATATGAAGTCAATCCGTCACCTAAATATGCTCCTGCATTGGATACCGATTCATATAACTGAATACCATCATAGCGACTAATACCACTCTGATTACCAACCTCACCATAGGAAGCCCTCAATTTGATTTCATCTACATAATTTCTTACCACTTCCATAAAAGGTTCCTGGGTAATTCGCCATCCACCGGAAAAACCATAAAAGAAATTCCAACGATTTTCCGGCTGAAACTTTGAAGAGCCGTCATAACGGGCATTTGCCTCAATCAGATACTTTTCTTTATAATTATAATTCACACGACCAAAATAGGACATGATAGCTTCTTTCCATTTATCCACTTTATCAATAGATACGATACCGGTTCCATTCAAAACTCCTAAAGTCGAATCTACATTCTTGGCCTTTGTACTGCTATATTCATATTCTGTCCGGTCATACTGGGTTCCTACCATGGCAGTAAGACCATGCACCTCATTCAATTGGGTAGTATAACTCAAAAATGCTGCTGCAGTATAATTATCCGTGCGTGCCGAACTTTTCGTATAAGAACTGTCATCCTGAGTCGGGAACGGACTATTTTCATTTTTTATCGGATTTCCATTATAGCTATACCACTGGATGGAAAGGTATTGTTCATCCCTGATTGCGCTATTCGTGCTATATCCTAATGTTACATTGACATCCAATCCTTTCATCAGATTATATTTAAACTGTTCGTTCACATTCATTGCAGTTACGACCAATTTATTGTCACCACCTAATTCCGCCTGCCAGTTACGAGTATATTGTTCTCCCCATGCATAAGGTTTACCATCAATAGTGGAAACCGGAAAACCCGGCTGCGGGATGGACACACCTAATGTAGCCCCTATTTGAGTGGGAGATACTTGATTTTGGCGACTTGCCGACATTACAGACTCAACAGAAAAGCGTTCTGTCAACTTAAAGCTGTTTGAAAGACGTACATTAAAACGCTCATTTGAATTATTTCCCCACTGCAAAGTTCCTTCGTCATATAAATATCCTGCGGATAAACGGTAAGTATTTTTATCAGTACCCCCTGATATACTCAAGTCATGTTGTGTTGAGTTGGCACCTCCCCACAAAACATCAGTCCAGTTAACATCATCCATAAATACGAAGTCCGCAACTCCTGCAAATGAACCAGGAATCGGATCAGGGTTTTGTCCATCGGTCAGGTCTATATACTTTCCTTTCATCTTCTGTGCCAGTTTAGCATAACGCACCCAAGTGTAGTCATCTCCCCTACCATCATTATAACATGCCTGGATAATGCCATCCATCCACTCGTCATAGCTCATCATCCGGGGTTGTAGCCCTACTTTTTTACGGGTATATGAACCATTATATTCAACTCTCGGTTTTCCGCCCTTCGCTTTTTTAGTTGTAACGAGAATTACTCCACCTGCTGCTTTAGATCCGTAAATGGCGGCAGATGCGTCTTTTAAGAAATTGATGGATTCTATATCAGCAGTATTCAGTTGAGCCATTTCACTCACACCGCTAGCCGGAACACCGTCTATTATCAGTAAAGGTTCTGTAGAGTTTTTGGATACTGCACCACGAATAGAAATGCCCCAGCCTTCTTCTCCAGGAGCTGCTGAAGAGCGGGTAATCCGCAAGCCCGGCACTTGTCCCTGCATTGCCTGGAGTGGGTTGGCTACTGTACCTTTGTCTTTAAATATTTTCTGGTCTACTACGGCTACCGAACCGGTCAATGATTCTTTTTTCATTGTACCATAACCGACTACTACGACTTCATCCAATACTTCTGTATCTTCGTGCATGACAATACGTGCCAAATTCGTGCCTTTTACGGGAATTTCCAATGTCTTATAACCTATAAAAGAGATAGTCAAAGTACCGCCCGATACATTATTCAAAGCAAAATTTCCATCTATATCGGTTATTGTCCCATTAGTGGTACCTTTCACTTTGACATTGGCGCCAATGACAGGTTCGCCATTAGAGTCCACAATTTTTCCTTTGATTGCACCAGCCTGTAATACGGCTTGTACTTCCCCAGCATCTGCAAAGACAGTCTGCGAACCACTTGCTAGAAGAGCAGAGGCTATCACCGTGGAGAATAGAATCCTTCTCGATGAAAATCTGAAGAGATTTTTTTTCATATACATAAAATTTAAAACTAACATTTATACTATTTATTCTAATATTAGATACACTGTTGGATATATTCACGGATTTCTTTCCGGCTGATAAACAAATGGTTTTCTACTGTACGGACAGATAACCCAAGACAAGCGGAAATATCTGCTGATGATTTATGACCGAAACGGCTCATCGCATAAATTTTCCTCCGTTGTGCAGGAAGCCGAAGAACCCTGTTCTGCTCACATGTAGATATATCATTGGCTATTATCTGACTCTCTACATCATTGGTAGAGGTAGGAATCTGATCTAAAAAATAGGACGTGATTTCCTGCATTTTATAATGACGACGCAAATAATCAGTAACCAGATTCCGACAAATAGAGAAGATAAAGTACTTTACTGTTTCCGGTCGCAACATTTGCTTATAATCCATCAAACGTAAAAATACATCTTGAGCCAGATCTTTCGCGTCTTCATCTTTTCCTATCTTATATAAGATATACAAGTAAACGGAACGATGATAATTCTGATAAGAATCAGTAATCAGCTGTACGGATGACATATCTATATTTTCCATTGCTTAGATTTTTGTTTATCATTACGTTGGCAAATATAGAAGGTAAATATGAAAACGGATATTCAAAAAGAAAGAGATAAATTCCGTCCTATTGGCGGAGAGCAAACGATCATCACACACTCTAATTATCAAGCAGTTAACTCTCAATTCCATAGAGTCTCAATTTATTATTTGAGACTCTAAAGAGATATTTATCAATCTAAAGTTTAAAATGAAAGGTACATAGGTATATTATTCTTCATTGGTCTTTCCGATACTTCGAATATATTCATTCGGAGTAATTCCAATAACCTTTTTAAAATAGCGAAAGAAGGAGGTGCGCGAACTAAAACCACATAGTTCGGCTAAAGCTGTCAACGTATATTTAGAATATTCATCTTTATCAACCAAACGCTTAAACTCCTCTATGCGATAGTCATTCAAATAGTCATAATAGTTTTTATCCAAATATTGATTGAATAAATAGGATAATGTATAAGTGGAAACATTCAATATTGCAGCCAAATCTGCTATTTTCAGATTTGGATTAACATATAGTCGATCCCTTTGCATCAGAAGTTCAAGTTCGCCAGCCAAGCGCCTACATTCTTCTTCAGTCACATTACTCTTTCTATATTTTTCTTCTATTACCGGTTGCTGTTTTTCCTTCGACTGAATTAGGTTGTTTCGTTTCATTCTCCGGCGATAATATATATAAGCCAAGGTTATTATCAATATCACTAAAATAGTCACACTCCACATAACAGCATTGAAACGAGGAGCAATAGTCACCATCAGGCAAATTTCTGACTCCGGATCATCCACCCGATGAATTCTAAACTGATAATTGCCGGATGATAAGTCATAATATGTTATTTCAGATTGTCCACTCAATAATTGCCAGTCGCTATCTATCCCTTCCATCTTACATTTATAAGACATATATGCAGGCTCCGAATAAGTGAACCCAGAGAAACGGATTGTCAGATTACGCTGATCTGCTTCCAATTTTATTTTATACACGTTATTTTCTCTACTCATCTTAGCATAAACCGATTGCTTTCCATTCACTAATACATCGGTAATAGCAACCGGATAATGCCATTTTGCTTTTCTGCCGTTTTGTTCCGAGGTCAGATAAATCATACCTTTCGAATTGCCGAACCACATCGTACCCTCTTCATCTATCACAGGGAAACAAGTAATAAATATAGAACTGGGCAAGCCATCTACGAAATTATAGGGAATAAAATTATCTTTCTTATCATAACGATATAAGCCCAAATTAGTACCAATCCACAACCAACCTTCATGATCTTCTATAATAAACATTGCATCCTTTCCATCCAAAGGAGTGCCCGACTGCATTCTCCGAAAATGATTCATCGACAAATCAGATATAAAAATAGCACCTTTATCCGGAAGGAAATAAAGCTCATGATTAGAATCTTCGTATACTGTCCGGATTTTATCTTTATGAATAAACCCTTCAGGAAACATATCCGACTTCAAACTATTGGTTGATGGATCCCAAATGCATAAACCGTTCTCTGTACAAATCCATCCTTTACGAGTGGAATCAAAACATATATCATATACATTTTCTCCCGGTAATTTCGAATTTTCGGTAGTATAATGCCGGATTTGCTTTCCATCTCTATAACAGTAAAGTCCCATAGACGTCGCCATCCACAAACTTCCTTCATCATCCGATTTTATGCAAAACACATGTCCTTTCAGGAATGGAGTTGATTTTAGGTCTGCTGTTTCAAAATCGGATAAAGTCAACGTGGAAGGATTGAGGATATATATACCGCCACCATAAGTACCTATGTAATACTTTCCTTCAAAAGCATAAATACACAAGATCATATTGGAACGTAATTCGGGAACCTTAAAACTTTTAAACCGCTGTTTCTTTTCGTCTATATAGAAAAGTCCATTGCGCGAACCTATCAGTTTCTCGTCTTTCGAAACAGCTATTGCACGAACAGGCATCTCTTTGGAGTCGAAATAAGGAAGATAGGCATAGGTAGAAAATAATCCGCTCTGATATAGTGTATAATCCAAGCCTAGCTGATAAAAACCAATCCAAATCACTCCTTCCCTATCAACCAATAATGCATAGACAGAATTGGAACGGATCGCCTGTTTATTTCCCGATTCGTAACAAAAGGTACGAACAATCTTCATGTTATTCGCAGAAACAAAATGTACCCCGTTTCCATCAGTGCCTATATACAACAAATTCTTTTCATCACTGGAGAGAGACATGATAACATTACAACCCAAGTCAATAATATTTTCTTTAAACTCACCCGTCGAGCTATCAAAACATAGCAACCCATGATCCATTGTTCCTAAATAGAGCTTTTGGCCGATACGTGTCATATTTCTATAGGAGAATCCCTGCTTGTATGGATAAGAGGTTATTTTCCGGTTTGAAATATTCATGGAATGTAATCCACCTTTGGTAAGAATCCATAAAGCTCCATTTTCATCCAAATTCAATGCAACGATGAAATTTTCTGCCGATAAGATGTCGGAACTTACTGCCAGTCGCTCCAATTGATTATTTCGATAGATAAATAATCCTTTTTCACTACCTATATACAATCCTCCATCCCGAGTTGGTAAAAGGGCACGAACACCACAATTAATAGTCTCCGGACTAAAGGGTTCCAGTTTTTCTGTTTCCTTATGAACCGTCCACAATCCCATATCATTTCCTATCCATATCCTATTACCAGCCGTCTCTGTTATTACATTCACCCATTTTAGTTTTTCATTATTCCCTAATATGGGATAATGTTTCAAATGGACTCCGTCAAAACGTTCAACAGAACTTGCCGTGCCAATCCAGATATAGCCTAATGAATCTTTATAAAAAGAGCTGACCATCAGGTCGGAAAGTCCGTCTGTTTCGGAAATGCTGCGGAAAGAGTAAGAAATCGGATAAATAGGCATACTTATGAGTAGCAGACAAAGAGTAACTAAAGCCTTTACTATATGTCGTATTAGATTATGCATAGAGGATTCATATTTAACGAAACAATGCAAACCTACATAAAATATCTCGGATTTTATATAGGTTTGCACAAAAAACAAGGAACTTACTCTCTTTAAAAAGATAGAATCTATCCCGGATATACTTATTTAAAGTTTCACCTTTACCTGCGATTTCTGATAAACTACCGGGATTTTCTTATCATTCACTTCTACAGACACAGGCTTCTTTGTGCTTCTAAAAGTGGTATTTATCTTCGGCTGTCCGTCTATCCAAAGATTAAGTTTCTTATCTTCTGCTTTCTGAATAACGAATAGTTTAGCCAATGAGGAGAAGTAGGTTTCATTATCCCGTCTCAATGCACTTCCGTAGGCAATGAAGAAGTCCTTAGCGTCCTTTGCTTCAGTACCTTCCGGGTAAGAGACTGCAAACATATAAGCATCTGTCATCCAGCCATCGGGCATAATCCATGAATTACTGTGCATTAATCTTCCGTCTGCCAGTTGGTTGATATATAAATCGGTAATTTTACCTTTATGACGGATACGAAGCCCTATCCAGTCCTGCCCTTCACGTCTTTCCATTTGAGGCAGATCTTTTTCATCGGGAGTGTCTTTCAGAATAATAGCTGTCAGTCCTTTCACACGGTTCACCTCGGCTGGTAAATGGAATGAATAATATTTTTCGGTTCCTTTCAGATCTTCCGTAGGAGCTTCTATTTCTTCCCAATATAAATCTTCGGGATAGTCGTGCACAAAATCGGACTTAGCCAGCAGACGGGGATATAAAGGACGAATGACTACTGAAGAATTTCCATTTGTCACATTTACGTCAATGCCCGATTTCTTATAGGTTCCATTGGTATGCCATAACCATTCAAACTGTCCTACCTTATGTGTCTTCAAATCATCGATCATATAAATCACATTATCCATCCACAGGAAATGACGGAAGTTACGGCTGAAATTATTAGAGACAGGTCCTGTTCCATTGGCCAAAACATATTTCACATTGCCTGCATCCAAGAGATGATAAAGATTTCCTCGCAAAGTAGAGCCGCTATACTGTTGTTCACGAGGTTGTCCCTCCCCGTTGAACAGGACTACATTATGTGCCTGGCTTTGGAAGAAATAGTTGCGATAATTCGGATTGGGATACCAGCAGTTTCCTCCATCCTTGATAATATCAACGCCTTTATGAAAAACAATAAAGGAGTTGGCATCCGCATGGGAATGATTCCACGTATGACCGCTTTTCACAGCAAGCATCGTAGCATCCTTTTCCCATGAAGTACGCATGGTGGCCCAACCGAAATCCGAGAATAATTGTGAGGTTTTCAAATCGGGAGTTACGGGGGCTTTATTCAAATCAGGGGTATAGAGAAAACCCATCGGACGATTCAGAAAAAATCCATCGCGATGCTGTCCTTGCTCTACTTGGGCTATATACCACAGAATAGTCGGGTCTTTCAGTCCCAATGCATACAATAACATCATACTGGATTCTGCTGATACGTTCTTATGACTATCACCAAAATTCAAACTATGCAGCATACCTGTACGGGGATAGCATACTTGAGAAAAGTAGTTCGGAAGTTTTGCCAATTGGGGTATATCGCCGGGATTTTGTCCCGGATGAGTGTTTATCCAAGCGATCCGAAACAATAGAGTTTCCTGAATACCAAAGTTTGCATAATTCAGACTTTCATACATTCCTCCGGCCTCATCAAAGCTCTTTGCTTTCTGCTGCAAGGCATCTCCTGCAAAGTCAAACCATTCGGGAAGTGATTCATGAAGTTGCTCCACCCAATCTTTTACTTCGGGAAGTTCATTCTGTAGGCTTAATGCTAATATTCCACCCTGGCATACACAGGAAGTCCACCAGTTATGTCCCATAGAATTCAAAGAATGGATACGGGTAGGTTCCAGCAGCCAGTCGCCCAATGCAGGTTCTACAGCCAATCGTTTCAAGCCTTCGGCAATCTTTTTTCTTTCGGAAGAAGACATGATATTGTAGGCTGCATCATATCCCATGGCAGAAAGAAAACTCTTATGTGCCATTCCTAGATGAGAACGCCATACCGGAATACGTGCTAACATCTCTGTATCTCCCCATGATTCAGCTTCCACCGCTTTCAGGAGAATTTCTTTAATTGCATCCGCATAATTTTTATTATCTGTCATCAGATAGGCCAACGATAAATAATCCAGCCGATTAAAATCTTTCTTCTGTAAAGCTACATCAGCAGCTTTCTTGATATCTTCCCAAGCACTCTGTAATTTCGGCTCATTTTGCATACGCTGTTTTACCAACAGAATACGTTCCGGTGTATACAATAGTGAAGGATGCTTTATTTTCTGTGCATATATAAATGATGTAAGACATAAAGCTGTTACTAAACAGTAAAAAGTGCGTTTCATATTTTATTTTTTAATTTATCATTCCGGGGCGAAGATACATCTTTCGTATATAAATACGTAGCAACAGTACAATATACTCAATTCAATAGCTATTTTATTCACAATGCCTGTATCCGATAATCTTTTCCCGAATCAGTCATCAGATCATATTCATAGACCTTATACAATATAGGATATTGAGGATTGATTTCTTTTGAGAATAAAGGTTCTTTAATTGCAGGCCGCTTATAAAAACGATTAGGGTTTTCCCCTTGCGCCTCTTTCAAATTCTCTCCACGCAAAGGTATATAAGAACGAATGCGTAGGTTTCCTCCTAAACGAGAATGAATTTTGGCAGATATAAGTTGAGTACCCTTCCATTTCATATCTACTACAAAACCTCCTCGTGCTACTAATCCCTGTACATTACCTTCAAGCCATGCATCAGGAAGAGCCGGAAGAAGATGTACAGCACCATCATGACTCTGTAGTAGCATCTCGGCGACTCCAGCGGTATAACCAAAATTTCCGTCAATCTGAAAAGGCGGATGAGCATCAAATAAATTAGGATAAGTACGCCCTTGAGGATATTCTTCTTTCATTGTATCATCAGGCAGCAATTTCAACATATTATTGATAATTTTGAATGCATGATTTCCATCTAATAATCTTGCCCAAAGATTAATTTTCCATCCGATAGACCATCCTGTAGCTTCATCACCACGTTGAATCAATGTATTCTTTGCCGCCTGGAATAAACAAGGATGTGTGTAGGGAGATATTTGATTACTTGGAAACAAACCATATACATGGGAAATATGCCGATGTTTATTATCTGGATTATCCAAATCCTCCAACCACTCCTGCAACTGATTGTATTTACCAATCTGCATTGGCGGCAAACGAGAAAGCATATCTCGGATAGAATCCTGATAAATTATAGGCATATTGAGAATTTCAGCAGCTTCCAAAGTTTGACTGAAAACATCAAACAGGATTTGGTTATCCATCGTACAACCTGCTGTAATTGTAGAGTTAGTTTTCGCATTTTCTCCCTCGGGACCATGTTCAGGTGACATTGAAGGAACACTGACCATCCAACCATATACAGGATGCTCTACCAAAAAATCTAAAAAGAAATCAGCAACTCCTTTCATCACAGGATAGGCCTCTCGAAGAAAGTATCTATCACCTGTATATAGATAGTGCTGCCATAAATGAGTTGTCAACCATGCTCCACCGCTGGGCCATGTGCCAAAGAATGCACTATCTACCGGGCCAGTGGCTCGCCAGATATCGGTATTATGATGAGCTACCCAGCCACGACAACCATACATTTTTTTTGCCGTCTCTTGTCCGCTTATTGATAATTCCTTTATCATTTCAAACAAAGGGATATGTGTCTCACTAAGATTAGTAACCTCCGCCGGCCAATAATTCATTTCTGTATTGATATTTATGGTATATTTTCCATCCCACGGAGCCAATAGTTTATCATTCCATATACCTTGCAAATTAGCAGGTTGACTACCTGGCTGTGAAGATGAAATTAACAAATAGCGTCCATATTGAAATAATAATGCGGCCAAAGAGACATCCTTTCCTTCATTAAAATGCCTGATACGTTCTGTTGTTTCTAATTCAGCTTCTTTACTATATCCAAGATCAAACTTTACACGATCAAACTGCTGCTTATAATAAATTATATGATTTTTAATAGCTTTCTCATAAGGAACTTTCAGAGCAGTGGTCAAACATTTGGTAGCTTTCCTGCCTTCATCTCCACTCACATCCTGATAATTGGCAAAGTTAGTAGCTATCGAAATATAAATAGTAGCACAAGTCGCCTCCTCCACTTTAATATGCTGATTATCTACTATTACTTTTCCTCCCTCCGTTTTTACCTGTGCTTGTGTCTCCATCCGTATCATCCCTTTCACTCCTTCATGTTCTGTTCCATTGCCTGTTAACACAAGCTTCCGACCTTTACAACTCACCTGATGTACCAAGGGGGATTCATATTTAATCTTAAAATTAAGTTTTCCTGGTTGGTCTGCCGTAAATCTTACAATAATCACATTGTCAGCAAAAGATGAAAATACTTCACGCTGAAAAGTAACTCCATCGACTTTATAACGAACCGTAGCAACTGCACGTTCCAAGTCCAAGTCTCGATAATAATCTGAATATTTCTCATGTTCCGGTGTTTCAATTATGAGACTGCCAACGCTCTGATAAGGCATTCCATTTCTTCCGGAATAGAAATTATTCTGGATTAATTGCTGTGCCTCCAGATTCTTATTACTAAAGATAAGGTTTCGTACACTATCCAAAGTTTTCAAAGCTTGGGGAGAATCATTTCGATAAGGACCTCCTCCCCATAATGTTTCTTCATTCAGCTGCAATTTTTCACAAGAAACTCCTCCATAGACCATTGCTCCTAAATGAGAATTTCCCAATGGAAGTGCCTCTACCCATATTTTTGCCGGTTGTTTATACCATAATTTAAGCCGGGGTAGCTGTGCATTGCAGATAATCACTATTTGTAGACAAAATAAAATACTAATAATTCTTTTCATGATATCTCATTTAAACCCATTATCGAAAAGAGGATTAGCCAATTTAAAATAAAATTGGCTAATCCTTATTTCACTCATAAACTCTTTAATTATCAGGAATAGCAATTGCCGCTCCCCGATAAAACATTAGTGTTCCGCAACCGACCTGATCTTTATAACCATTCACTTTTCCTTTCTCCATTTCTTCAAGAGTGTTTTCCGGTCTTATCTTCTCCGCACACTTCAATGAATAAGGAGCATTCAATCCTTTCTTTACAGCATAATGATTATATATAATTTCCCATCCCGGACGCATTTGTCCCCGTCCATCCGGCGCAACATTTGAATGAAGACCATCTCGCGTCATTATCGGAGTAAAAGGCATATCAATATCCACATCACTAGGGTCAATATTAAACTTAGCCGTATATTCACAAATAGCAAGAATTTTATTGTTATCATAGGCAAAAAGGTCAACTCCTATATTATAAGCGGTTTGAGCAATGGCACCATACATAGGAACATTAATCGTTGCATGACCTTGGTCACGCCCTACCTCTTGTCCCTGTGCCAAATTACGCCCCTGTACTTTTCCTGCCGGATCTTCGTGCATATCAACAACTGCGTATTTGATAGATCCGGGACCAGCCCCATTCTTAAAATAATTGATAGCATAATCAATCATATCCGAATCATCACATAATATGCCAACAGACATCATACTCAATATAGCCGGGGTATCCCAACTGCACCAAGTCATCGCAGGACTATCACCAAAATGTTCAGTCAGCCATTTATAGCAGAATGGATAAACAAGATCTTTCATCCAATTCTGAAAAGCCTTGAAATCTTCCGGCTGCCACCCCGGATAGTCGCGTACAAGTTCTGCCGCATTAGCTATAGCGTATGCCTGATAACCCAATAATACCGTACCATTGTTTTCTTTACCATTAGAATCTCTTGAAATCCACTTTTTACATACCTGCGCCCATTGATTTAATATTTCAACAGTACCTTCGGCATATTTATCTTCATCAGTGAGCTTCCAAGCCAATGCTTGCTGATATGCCATTAATGCATCAATACCCAAAGTATTATGATAATTATCACGAGTTACTTCCTCTACCGGTTGCGCTTTACGAGTTGCTGGATTTGTATATTTATCTTTTATCAAATTGTCATAAGCCGTTTTCCAAGGCTCCTCCCCGGCAGCGTATCTCTCTTTTATAAATTCAAAATCAGCATCAGTATGGAGCATACAAGGATGTTGAAGCTCATATATTGCGGAACCAGGCCATGAATCAATATCATTAGTACCGTATTCAATCTCACTACAAGAGAATATAACAATAGATGACACAACCAAAAATGTTGTTGTTATCATAGTTTTAAACGTTCTATTTTTCATATAATCAAGCTTTTAATTGTTTGCATTCAATTCATTCTGAACAAATTCATTCATTTCTTCTACTGATTTGAACGTACGTATCCAATGGACTTCATAAGTTCCAGTTGTAGAGTTAGCGAGAGGAACATCGGCTATCTTCATAGTAAATGTCGTACAAATGACCTCATTTGTAACATCAAATGTAGGGTTTGCGGATAGTATATCAATATAAAACAAAGAAGTTCCATCATTCAACTTACTCACTGTAAACTTATTATTTCCCAATTTTCCGGATGTTGTCATCACATAATCTAACGTTTTATTTCCACCGTCAGGCATATTAGCTTTCATCGCAAAAACATGATAGTTATTCCAATTCAATGTTACAGTCTTTAAATCAGTTTGGTAGGTCAATGTTAAATCTCCACGCCAAGCTCCCCCTTTCCTCATGTGAACTATCATTTTTCCATCTTTCACTTCCATCCCGTCAGTATTCCTTGTATCATGCTTCCAATACTTAAAACTATTATCCGCATCCCAAATATACCATCCTGAATCGACTGTCACTTTTACAGATGCTGACGCTCCATTGTCGCAAGTTGCTATTATATCAGTAGTGCCAAAGCCTACACCAACCACTTTGCCTTTTACCACAGTAGCCACATCAGGATCTTTTGAAGTCCATGTTATAGAACTTACAGTAGCATCCGACGGTTCTAATCTAGGAGTTAACACAACAGAGCCCAACATCGCAATCGTTGCTGTATTTGAATCAAAAAGCACATTCGTAGCAGCTTTATACTGCTTTACCTGAAGATTGTATTCACCTACGACTCCACTTTTATCATGCGTATAAGCATATATAGTCACCTTTCCATCATTAATAGCCGCATTCACTCCAGTAACTTCCCCCGTTTTGGAAACAGTAGCAATGTTTTCATTACTACTACCCCACGTCAAATAAGAGTAAGTATGTGTTTCCGGAAGAATTTTAGGTGTCAGCTGCAATTCTTCTTTTTCATAGATACTTGTGACGGGCTGATTATCAGCATCAGTAGCTGTTAACTCCAAACTTGTCGCTTTAATTACCTTATCGATCACAACAACTTCAATGGCAGGGGTTGCTGAAGAGGCTGCAAATCCTCTTTCCGGAGTAACCGAAATAATGGTTTTCCCTAATGTCTTTGCATGGATAGTCCCATCCGCCGATACGGTTGCCACATTTTCATCCGAGGATTTCCATCTGACATTCCGGTTATCAGCATTTTCCGGAGAAATATAATATACAAGAGTAGAGTCTGCACCAATAGCCAAAGGAAGTTCTTTTGTAACATCTAATTCTATTGAGTTTATTAATTGGCTTTCCGGCATACCTGTAGTATATTCTTTATCACTATCACATGCAGTCACCAATGAACATGCAGCCACTATCACACTGACTCCAAAGGTTTTCTTTATAAATGAATATCTATTTTTCATGTTTTTACAATTTCTTTTAGTTATACATTCGGATTACCATCCCGGATTCTGTTTCAAGTTAGGATTCAAACGTAATTGATCCAATGGAAGAGGATACAATTCATGTTTGGCACTCCACTTACGGTTATTGTTGACTATGATATATCCTTCACCTGTTGGGGGATATAGACATGCCGACCAGGCTGTTTCATACTCTGTACCTGTCCACTTAATGCCTAAAACTGGTTCATTCATTTCTCGTACAAATGTATTCCACCGCTTTAAATCATCTAAACGGAATCCTTCAAGATACAATTCTATAGTACGCTCACGACGAATTTCTTCACGCATTGACAATCCATTATCATTAACCAGCTCATTAGTTAGATTTTTCATGCTTGCATCTGGATTCACACGTTTACGAACCAAATTCAAAGACTCATTCAATTCATCATTGGAAATTTTATCATCACGTTCAAAAACAGCTTCCGCATAGTTCAGCAAAACTTCCGCATAACGGATGATAGGATAATCATAGCCTTCATATCCACTTTTGACCTTACGCTCCGTTGCCCATTTCTGATTATGGTAACCGGTTCCAGTCTTTGGAATGAAATCCTGAATAGCTGCACTTTTGCGCTCCGATTCATCGCCAGTCCACGTCGTACGTGACTTATCATGATTCCAAAAATAATCATGAGGTTTAGCTAACGTATAACGCATACGGTTATCACGGTTTGCAAATTCCGAATCTATTTTCTGATATCCTTCAAATAAAGGATTATCCTGGCCACTATATCGAATAGGAAGCCCATTCTGACAAAGATACATTGTAGCGAACTTACGACTGATATACATCACATTGCACAAGGAAGCATGAGTAATTCCACCGGACGAGATCGGCCTCAAAGTTTCATCATGCCGGCGAGCAAAAATATATTCCTTATTTGCACTTTTTTGTATACCTGCAGGATTAGATTTTGTATCTTCAAGGATAAACATATACTTTTGTGCTGTAACCCCTAATGCAGCAGGTTGAAAAAGACTGAACTGCCCGGATTTCATCACTTCTTTAGCAGCTTTGGCCGCTTTATCCAACAACATCTTACTACGTTCCGTATTTTCGCTATTATTACGAAACTTCAACCAAGTCCCCTCATAAAGAGCAACTCTTGAAAGAAAAGCCCAACAACCTTCTCTACTTATGCGTCCGTTTTCCTCAACACCCATATTGGCATGTGCAGGCAATAAATTCACCGCCTCTTCCAAGTCCTCAATAATAAAGTCAATTACCTCCTCCCGATTATTACGGGCTATCTGTAGCTCTTTATCCTCCAGCGATAATGGCTTTTTTACAATAATAGCATCTCCATACAATTGTACTAAATCGAAATAAGAATAAGCACGGAAAAATTTAGCTTCTCCGACATATTGCTCTATATCTTTGGGAGTATCAAACTTCTCCGCGTTCTGAAGCAGCATATTTGTACTGCGTATATGTTTGTATGCGTCAGTATAGTTAGCATCAGTGGCCGGAATAGTAAATGTACCGTTATTATAAGGATTATTATTAGCCGTCACCATCAAATCCGAGCAATAATCCGAATGTAACGGCTTATCGGAATTATCGCTGACTGCTGTCGAAAAATCACGTGTCCAAGAATAGAACTGGTTAGCAAACAGTTCATATTCTCTGGCGGAAGTCCACATATTGGTTTCTGCCAACTGATCTCTCGGATTCAAATCCAGACAAGAATATAACATCATACTTGTCATTAAAAAGCTAATTACTATTAGTTTATATCGTTTCATTATAATCGTTTTTTAGAATGTTAAATTTAAGCCGAAAGTTACATTTCGAGTAAACGGATAACGTCCTAGTCCACTAACTTTACGAGAAGCTTCAGGATCCCATCCATCATTAATATTACTCTTTTCCCAAAGATCTGTACCTGTTACATAAATACGGGCAGCAGACAGAAGTTTAGTTTTCGCTAGAAGCTCTGATGGGAACGTATAACCTACAGTCACATTTTTCAAACGGATGTAAGCGCCATTTTCTACCGACCATGAGGAACATTGATAATTATAATCGTTTAAACGATTCTGATTCGTATATGACGGATAATAAGCATTTGGAGTATCTACAGACCATACATTTCCAACAGATTGATTTGTCGTATTCTGAAAAGGAGCTTTCATGGGTATTCTCCAATTATCATTCCCGCTATCCCGGAATATGGTACGCATACCAACTCCCTGAAATACACAACTCAAATCAAAACCTTTCCATGATAAACCGGCATTAATAGAATATGAGATTTTAGGATCATCAGTACCTAAATAGACACAATCTTCTTCGGTCAATGCACCGTCTCCATTTACATCTTCATACATATTGTCCCCTAATCGTATATTTGTAGGGACAGTATTACTAATACCATACTTGTCTCTATACTTTTTTAATTGTTCTTCCGTCTGTATTTTTCCCATATATTTATATCCAAATACCGAATTCAACGGATATCCCTCCCGGTTAGATACCACACCAGCTTTAATACTGGCATCACCGCCATTGTCTACCAATTCGTTAGTAGCATAAGTGAATGTACCACCAATATGATAACCTATTTCTCCTATTTTATCAGACCAGGTCAGATTTCCTTCCCAACCGGAAGCTTTAAACTTTCCATTATTCATGTTCGGAGCATCCCCTCCTAAAACACCCGGAGCTGTTGCGGCAATCAGCATATTGTTGCATGTCTTCAAAAATACTTCAACAGTACCAGACAACCGATTATCAAACAACCCAAAATCAAGGCCAATATTATAGTTATGAATTGCTTCCCAAGTACGATCTAAACTGGTCAACTTACCATTTGTTGCTATATAAGAAAGGTTATTGCTTCCCACATAAGCTCCTGTACTTTGATTGAAGTTGAAAAGCTGTATACCATCATAACGATCAATCCCACTCTGATTACCCACAGTTCCATAAGAGAGACGTAGTTTCAAATCATTCAGGAAGCTAAGTTCCTTTAGGAATGTCTCTTCTGAAAGGCGCCATCCGGCAGAAATACCATAGAAAAATGCCCAACGATTTTCCGGCTGGAACTTAGAAGAGCCATCATATCGGAAGTTACCTTCCAACAGATATTTAGACTTATAATTGTAATTCAAACGAGCAAAATAAGAAAGTAATGCCTCTTGATAGTTTTCAGCTCTATTTTTACTCGTATTAAGAAACGTTGTTTCACCTATACCATTGATAATATCAAGTGAGGATAAGATGCTTTTAGCATTAACAGGAGTATAATCATACTCTTTCAAATTATATTGGGAACCAATCATGGCTGCCAAATTATGATTCCGGAACAATGTTTTATGCCAGTTCAAATAGCCGGACAGCGCATAGTAATTAGTACGTGAAAAAGATTTATTATAAAAAGTATTATCCTGTGTCGGATTACTCATCACTTTTTTAGTTCCCGCATAATTATACCATTCAATTGATAAACTTTTGACATCGCGCACGGCAGTAGAAGTATTATACCCGGCTGTAACCACTGCCTCAAAATCATCGTTAAATTTATAATTGAAGGTTTCACTGATATTGACACTGGAAACTTTCAACTTATTATCTCCACCCAACTCGCAATACCAGTTGGGAGCTCCCCATGTACCCCATGCATAGGGCTTTCCATCAATCGTAGAAGAAGGGAAACCGGGTTGTTGGGTAGATGCTGTCAAAGCCGAAGCTATTTGAGTTGGAGAAACCTGGTCCTGACGATTATATGCAATGACTGATTCAATTGTAAATTTGTCAGTTACTTTAAAAGTATTATTCAACCGAAGATTATAACGTTGATTATTGTTATTTCCCCAACGTAAATTACTACCATCATACATATAACGCATAGATAAACGATAAGTAACTTTTTCCGTACCACCCGATATTGCCAGTTCATGAGAAGTAGAAGCCGTACTTCCCCACATAATATCTTGCCAATCAGTATCAAAGAACACATAATCGCTGACATCCTTAAAAGTCGGTATCGGATTGGCACTATGATCCAAATCAATATAACGTCCGCGATTCTCCCGTGCTAACGCTGCATATTGCAGCCAAGTATCATCAGACAAATACCCATCATTCGTGCGTGCAGAAATGACAGCATTGCTCCACTCGTCCATTGACATCAAAGTAGGGGATAGCCCGACAAACTTAGCAGTTACCGAACCGTTATATTCAATTTTCGATTTACCTTCTTTCGCTTTTTTAGTAGTAATCAATACGACACCTCCTGCTGCTTTACTACCATAAATAGCCGCCGAAGCATCTTTTAAAAAGTTTATAGATTCTATATCTGACGGATTCAACGTATTAAAAGCGTCTGATTCCACTCCATCAATAATAATCAAAGCATCTGCTGAATTTTTAGAGACGGCACCGCGTAACTTCATATTCCAACTTTCGTCACCCGGCGCAGAAGATGAACGGGTTATCATTACTCCCGGAACTTGTCCCTGCAATGCCTGCATCGGACTGGAGACCGTTCCTCTGTCCTTCAGCATTTTCTCACCTACCACTGTGACAGCACCGGTCAACGTCTCTTTCTTCTGAGCACCATATCCCACCACAACTACTTCAGACAGCATTTCATTATCTTCCTGCATCTGTATATTCACGATGTCTTTTCCAGCGATGTTTATGAACTGGTCTTTATAACCTACATAACTAAATTTTAATTGCTTAGAACCATTCGGAAGACTAATGGAATAATTTCCATCAATATCTGTTATAGTACCTCCCGGCTGACCGACAACACTAATATTAACCCCAATCAAAGGTTCGCCTATTGCATCAATAACTTGCCCTTTAATTTTCTTTTGCACCTGTGTAATGACTTGGTTCTCGACCACATCTGCATAAACCTGCATACAAGGTAGCGGAATTAAGCCTACCATCAGCCCGGCAACAAGCAGAATAGTTTTACTCTTCCGGCAATTGGATCTGTTTTTTTTCCTGTTTTTCATACGTAAAATGAAGATTGATTATTAATAATAAGTTTCAGATACATTGTTTAAAAATTTCACGCATATCACGACGTCCTAAACGGAGATGATTTTCTACTGTACGACGACTTAGATTCATATCATCAGCCATTTCATCTATACTTTTCCCATCGTAACGACTTAGAATATAAATTATACGCCTTTGGGGAGAAAATAGTGCTAATTGCTGTTTTTCATAATCCGCCAAATCATTTGTTATGATTTGGTTTTCTACGTCATTAGTAGAGTTTATACTATTAGCATATAGATATGAAATTACTTCATCCCTTTTATAATGCCGACGTAAATAATCAATAGCTAAATTACGGGCAATGGTAAAAACGAAAGAATGAATTGTTTCTTCATTCAATAACTGTCTATATTCTAATAAACGTAGAAATACATCTTGAGTTATGTCTTCCAGATCTTCATCTCTGAAACAACCTACAATTTTCTTTATATAAAAGAAAACATGCAACCGCATCTTCTGATACGTATCAATTACAATCTGGTCTGATAAATTAAAAGTAACTTTCATATTATTAGCCTTTCCGTTTATTAACGAAGGCAAAAATATGGCTAAATAAGGAAATAAGAAAAGAATAAATCGGTAGATAAGTACTTATCGTTCCTATGGTTATACATCAGATACAAACATCTATGAATCAAAGAATTGAATAGACTACCAATAAATCTTGGTAGTCTATTTTAGTCCCTCTTTTGTTGATGAATGTACTCACTTGGTGTTACACCTGTAAATTTCTTGAATGTACGAAAGAAAGATGTTTGAGATTTAAAGCCACACATTTCCGCTAAAGTAATTAATGTATATTTTCCATAATAGCCCTCTTTTACAAGTCTCTTAAACTCTCCCACTCTATAAGTATTTACATAATCATAATATCCTACTTCTAAATATTGATTGAACACTTGAGATAAAAGTTGAGTTGAATATCCAGTGGCAGAAGCCACGTCACTTTGTTTCAAATCCAGATTCAAGTAAGGTTTATCCTTTTCCATATATTCTTTAATCTGACTCACTATTATTTGTAATTCCTCATCAGAAACCTTCAGATTCTTTACCGGAGCTGTAACTTTTTCTTCTATAACTACATTACTCTCATCTTTAAGTTTTTTTCTCTTCAAATTCCTCTTTATAGAATAAACAAATAGCAATATTAAGATAGCTAAAGTAGGCCATACCCAAACTCGCGACTCTTTTTCTATAATAATAGGAACACTCGCCATAGACATATCATTCAATTTCCTCCGTATTTTGAAAATATATTTCCCCGAAGGTAAATTAAAATAAGATATCTCTGTTTTACCAAAAGAAGTCTTCCAATCATTATCATATCCCTCCAACATATATTCCATAGGAGTAATAGTTATATTCTCACATCCTTTAGAAGCTATACGAAATGTTATATTATTAACATTCGGATCAAAAGATAAAGTCGAAAATGGAGATATTCCCGTACTACTAATATCAGCTTGAACTACCCCATTAGCCATTACTTGAGTAATCTGTAAATCGGATGTATGAAAAGGGATCCTAGGATCAATAATAATTAAACCTTTAATATTTGCCAGCCATATTCTGCCTTCTTCATCTTTTACTGAAGGAGCTCCAGAATTAAGCATAAGTTCAGGAATCTTTAGGGTAGACGAATAGATAATAAATGATTGGAGAGTAATATCAGATCTAACAATTCCTTTATTAGTGCCTATCCAATAATTTCCATTATTATCCTGAACTATATTCTCAACGAGAAAGTCTGCATCTACAAACAATTGATGTGCCTGCTTTAGATGTTTATCCGTATAGAATAGCTTGCCGTCCAACGTAACAAAAAATATTCTTTGATTCCGATCCTCATAAAGATAATCGATTATCTCCCCTTTTAGAAAAGCTTCCGGCAGAACAGGAGGAGTAAAATATTCTGTTGTACGATCAAGTAATACCACCCCCTTATTAGTCCCTACCCAAAAACGTTTTTGTTGATCCAGCAAGATTGTGTATACAATATTTCCAGGCAGTTCAGAATTAGAGGGAGTATATACTTTTTGCATTTTCAGATTTTTGCTATAATTATATAAACCACCTAAGGTAGCTATCCATAACTCTTCCTTTTCATCTGTTAAATACATGAATACATCATTATTATCCATTTGGCCTGATAATTCAAAAGGAAGTAGGACCATTGTTCGAGTATCAAAAAGATATGCACCTCCACGAAATGTACCTACAATATATTTATCTTGATATTTATAAAAAGAAAAAATGAGATTAGAACGGAGAATTTCAGATTTAGGTCTTCCCATAGTATAATAATGGCTTTTCTTATCTTTTTCGGATATGACATAAAATCCATCACGAGTTCCTATAAATGTATAATCACTAGTGTGCAGAAAGCTACGTATAGGAATCTCTTTCGATGTAAAATCACCACATGAATAAAGTGAAATCATATCATCATTATAAGTAAGATGATTCCACCCTAAATAGAATTTAGTTCCTACCCAAATGTCATTTTCATAAACCAGTAATGTGCTGATTAGGTCAGAAGTTAGCCCATTGTTATTTTCAGCATCATAACCTACAGAATAAATAACTTTCTTTGCATTTAGAGATATCAGACTGATTCCATCATTTGTTGTTCCTACACCTAATATATCTTTAGAATTGTAGGAAAGACAAACAACTGATGATTTCCATTCATGAATAAAAGAAGAATAAACAAAGAGCTTCAGATCAAATGTTATTATGCCCTTTTTCTCTGTACCGATATAAAGTGTGTTATCAATCCGAGTACAACAAGTAAGCTTACCATAGCCTACATCTGAAGGAATAGGGTATTTACTAATAACATCTGAAACAGGATTATAAAAAACGATACCATCCGATAACAATAGCCAAACCTCTTTTTCACTATAAACACTCATACCTACAATCAGATTGCCTTGTTGTTCTTCGGATTTATTTAAACGAACATGATTCAAGTTTCCTCCTTTATAGATATATAGTCCATTAGTGGCACCAATATAAAGACTCTCTTTTTCATCTTTTCCCAGCACATTAACTGCTACATTAATCTCATTCGGAAACATTCGATCAATCATCTTTGTCTGATGGTTTAATCTCCATAATCCTTTCAGATTCCCCACCCAGTACTCATTATTATTAGTTCTGATAATAGATGAAACGATATTCTCCCCTCTGTCTTTTGGTTGCTCCTTAAACGAGTAACACAAATAATTCGTTCCATCATATCTCTCTACTGTATTTCCTGTGCCAAGCCAAATCAGACTGTCAGGATCTAAATAAATAAAGTTCACTTGTGGACAAGTAGGTCCTGTAGAACCCACTAAATTATGAATAGTATACTTCTGTGCCAACATACTGTAAGAGTATACTATGAATAAAAAGACTAGAGTATATATTCTCCGGCTAATCATTGATTATATTATGCTTGAACTAGTATATGCAAAACTACATATTTTTTTATCTTCTAAGCACATTTATACAAAAAATAAATAGTTCATTAAAGATGAAGAAAATTAAAACAATAAACAAGGCTACTTCATTGTTTCCAAAAATTCTTCTAAAGCTGCATTGAATTCCTCCGGTCGCTCCATATTCATCATGTGCCCGCAATCCTCTATGACCTTCAGCTTTCCATTAGGTAGATATTCCAATATGGGAGGATTTTTTAAGAATTTGTTATCAGAAGAATGACCTTCTACAATTAAGGCAGGTACGGCAGGGTGACTCTTCTTTAATTTTTCAATAGCATCCAGTCCTGCTACTACCCGTACTTCTTTGTGTAGCGGTTGCCATGCATCCCATTCGTCAATCATCTGCCACAAAGGCGCATGCATCCGCTCACGTTGACTTCCACCCGATTTCATTAATCCTTCAAACCACTCTTTCTTCATCACCTCCACTCCTTTCTTTTTCAGGGCAGCTATTTCTTCATCACGCATTTTTGCTTCTTCTTTAGTCATCGGCTCACTGGGCCCTTTCGATTTCCGGATGTTTCCACTGGCTAGAAAAGCTGATAACATCCGATCTGGGAAATACGCCAACATATCAGCAGTGATAAATCCCCCCAAAGAAAGCCCGACAATATGCGCTTTTGGAAGATGTAAAGAGTCCATCAAAGTAACCAGATCTTCAACATGCATAAATTGATAATCTTCTGTTTGGGAAGAAGAAATGCCGTATCCTCTTAAATCATAGCGAATGACATGATACTTTTTCGCAAACACAGAAAATTGTTCATCCCACATACGATGGTCGAGCGAATGACCGTGAACAAAAATGATCGGTTCACCCTGACCGGCTTCTTCATAGTATAGAGAGCCGTTTCCTACATTGATACGTCCTTGTTTGACAACCAATGAATTGCCTTTCAGTATTTCTGAAACAGTCCGTGAAATGACAGGGCTGCCAAAGAAAGAAGAGAAACCGTCTTCTTTAGCAGAAGAACCTGTTACATGAGAAATGAAGAATCCGTAAACCTTATCGTGTTTATTTATCCACGGATAAGCACCAGCCCATCCCGGTGAACTAATCTGATAAGCTTCACCTGTCTTTTTATCTATTAATTCACGCCATTCTCCCAATCCGTAGATTCCATTGTGGGATTGTCCCAGTCCTTTCGCTACATAATTATCCGAGTTATTCGAAGGGATTATGGCGCCTTTCACTTGGTCGGCCTGCATTTCTTTCACAGTTTCTGCTGATATAATTTGCTTGCCATTATACACTCCATCGTGATAAATCATGGATAGGAAGTGAAGATAATCATTCATTGTAGTACATAGTCCGCCCCCTAACATAGGTGCATGTCCGCCGTCCGTGTTGATTGGGGTAAAATGAGAGTTCTTCATTTCCAAAGGTTGTGCCAGCAGTTCCTGGAAAAGAGTTTCAAACTCCTTTCCCATCGCCACTTCTGCCATTCTTCCGGCAATTTGCATGGCAAGTCCACCATATTCAAAACGAGTGCCGGGAGTAAAGACTGTATCCAAAGGAAGAATTTCAGTGACTGCCGAATCCAAATGATTATAGTTATCTACACGGGGCTCGGGAAGATATGGACGTACTCCTGATGTATGGGATAATAATTGTCGGAGAGGAATCTTACCTTTAGCATCGTCTTTAAATTCCGGCAACCATTTTTCTACCGGATCATCCCATCCCAAATCAGTACGGTCTACCACTGCGCCAATGACAGCAGCCGCTACCCATTTCCCGGCAGAAGCGACATATACTTTTGTATCGGGCGTATAGTCCCGATAGTTCTTCTGGAAAATGACGGTATCATTCTTCACTACACAAATGGATGCTCCGGGGTAATACCCCTTATCTACCCATCCTTGGATAACAGAATCCAAAGAAGAGAAGTCATACTGACTTCCCTGACCGGATGATATTTTGCAAGAACCGGACAAAAAGCAGATACTTACAAAAACGGCAATTAATAAACGATTCTTCATATCGTTGTTTACTATCTATTTTTCTGATTGTAAATCCCAATATACGACATAGCGCTGGTGATGCAAATCGTATAACGGACGAATCACATCTCCTTGTTCTGTCGTAAACTTCAAATCACTTCCTACACGTTGCAAGGCACGTTCAGGGTGTTTCTTATCTAGTTTCAAAGAGGTACGCAAATGTGCTGGGACATGAAAATTATAGGTATAATAATCATTATAAAGAGCCGGATTTGAGAAAGGAGCAGGTGCTTGCATACCTTCAGTCCCCCGTTCTCCCGCCAATACCAATGGACCATATAACAGAGCTGCCTTGTTCGGGTTATCCGGGGTAGCCTCCAATTTGATTTGCATCGGATAAGTAGCCAAGATTTGGTCGCCATCTTTCCATTCACGGGTAATGGCAATATAAGAACCAGGTTTCTGTTTTACAGATATTTTCTTACCATTCACCAACACTTTTACATCCTTGCTCCACGAAGGATAGCGCAGATAAATGGTGGTACGAACAGGATTTTCTGTACGGAGAGTAAAACGCGTTGTTTCTTCCTGTGGGAATTCCGTTTCCTGACGGATTGTCAGTCCTTTTTCTTTCCAGGTTACCTGTGAAGGGATAAATAGATTTACATATATTCCCTGATTGTTATGGTAGTAGATGGCTTCTCCAAACTTTGCATGATTCTCAAATCCGCTACCTACGCAACACCAGAAAGAGTTCTCTTTTGTGCTATACAGTTTATGAGACCCGGAAAGCAAAGGCAGGAAATAAGCTACCATACCTGTTTCAGGGTCTTGTTGTCCCAAGATGTGATTATACAATGCTCTTTCGTAATAATCTGCAATAGATGAATCGCCCGTCCAGCAGAAAAGATGGCGGCTAAGTTTGAGCATATTATAGGTACAACAAGTTTCTCCGGTATAGCCGGTCAGATGTTGAGATAACTTCTTCGGATCAAAGTAGTGTTCTTTGTCACTGCTGCATCCCGGAGCAAAAGTATGATGGTCAATCATGGTGTGCCAGAAGAATTCCGAAAGTTTCCTGCTTGTCTCGTTACGGGTTAATTCGTAGTTGCGGGCTTCAGCTATCACTTTCGGGATGAAAGTATTGGTATGCTTCGTTCCCAAGTCATCGCGAAGTTCTTTCAAAGGGTCGATTACGTCATTGTGGTAGAAATATTCCGCCAACCAGCGATAACGTTCATCTCCCGTTATTGAGTATAAATTATAGAATGACTCATTGATACCGCCAAATTCATTGCGGATCATAAGTTTACGTGTTTCTTCACTAAGGGGTTTCAATTTATTGTATGCCCAATCGCCCATTCGGGTGACGATAGTCAATGCTTTCTTATTATCCGCATACAGATATTGATCTATCAGTCCGGAGAAAAGTTTGTGCAGAGTATACCAGGGAGCCCATACACCTTTTCCCTGAATATTCCGGTTTATCAGTTCCTCGGGCCAGGCACTCAAATATCCATTTTTCAGTGCATTCTGCACTTCTTCCAATCCGTTAACCAAGCTATCGCCTTTCAGTTTGAATATCTCACTGCCGGTAGCTGCGTACATCAAACCAAGTGCCGAGAGCATGTGTCCGGTAGTATGTCCGCGAAGTTCGCAATCCAAAGATTCCCAACCACCCAGTTTCTTCACTGTCATATATCCGCCCTCACGTCCGGCAAATACACCAGCATTGGTACGGAAGCTATGTAGCAGACGATTCACATCTATTGACGTCATCCAAGCAGAATCCCGAAGCATATTATCACGGAAACGACTTGGCAACAGGCGAACATCTTTCAAATCAAAACTTTCCGCCTGAAGGGGAGCGACTGTTTCCTTTTTCAACTTTCCCTGATGTTGTCCGGGATATACAGATTGAGCTGACACTATACCCGATACTGTCAATGAACCAAACAAGATTACCGTAACTAAAACTTTCTTATTCATATTATTTCTATCTTTTATCTATAAGATACGAACAAGGTGCCTTAAACACTCAAAGCCACAAAATTATTTAATTAAGCTACAATTCTTTAATTTAAAGCCCACTTTCTTATAAAATTCATCTGAAACGTCCTATCTTTATTCCCCAAATCAAAGAAAGGAGCTACATGGATTTACGTACAGCAAATGTTACAAGATATATTCTTCCTCTGCGTGAGGGGGGCTCATTGCCTGCTTTAGCCGAAGCTGACGATGAATTTAAATATGTAGTCAAATTCAGGGGGGCAGGACACGGAACAAAAGCACTGATTGCCGAACTGATTGGTGGAGAGATAGCCCGTGCACTAGGTTTCAGAGTCCCCGAAATAGTTTTTCTGAATCTGGACGAGGCCTTCGGACGAACGGAAGCAGACGAAGAGATACAGGATTTACTTCAATGGAGTCGCGGACTGAATATGGGATTGCATTTCCTTTCCGGTTCACTGACTTTTGATCCGATAGTACATCAAGTAGATGGAAAAACCGCTTCGCAAGTAGTATGGCTGGATGCCTTGCTGACTAACGTAGACCGTACCATTAAAAACACCAATATGTTGATATGGCACAAAGAACTATGGTTGATAGATCATGGGGCGTCCCTTTATTTCCACCATTCCTGGACTAACTGGCAAAAACAGGCACTGGTTCCTTTTGTACAGATAAAAGACCATGTATTATTGCCGTTTGCCGATAAACTGAAAGAGGTAGATATTGAATTCAGGCAGATATTGACTTCTGATAAGATCCGTGAGATAGTCAATGCTATTCCCGATGACTGGTTGAACTGGACAGAAGGCACAGAAACTCCACAGGATTTGAGAGACATTTATATTCGATTCTTAGAAGAAAGGATGAAACATTCCGAAACATTTGTAAATGAAGCGCAAAATGCAAGAAAGGCACTTATATGAATACGCAGTCATCCGTTTCGTTCCTAAAGTAGAACGGGAGGAGTTTATCAATATGGGGATTGTGTTGTTTTCCAAACAAGCCAAATACCTGAAATCCCTCTATACGATAGATGAGAACAAACTAAAACTGTTTTCTTCCGAACTGGATATGAATTGCCTGAAAGAAGGGTTACAGGTCTTTGACAAGATATGCATGGGAAATAAAGAAGGAGGAGCCATAGCCAATATGGATATTCCTGACAGATTTCGTTGGCTGACTGCAGTAAAAAGTTCCTGCATACAAGTATCTCGCCCACATCCGGGATTTTCTACTGATTTAGATAAGACTTTGGAAAGATTGTTCAAGGAATTAGTACTCTGATTCCTTGAACAATCTCTTTGTCAAACTAACGGCCGGTAATATAAAAACTCTGCTCTACTGCTTCAGCAGTCTGCACTTTAGGTTCTCCGCTACGCCCATATTGCCAGGCTACCACTGTCACCTTTACCGGAAATTTTGCACGCGGGGGAATTTTAGTCAATACCAGTTTATCTCCCTTTATCTCTGCCGGCCCTTCTTTTACATAATAGTAAACCGGAAGGCCGGAGTCAGCAGTTCCTTTTAAACTTATTTCTTTCACTGAAGCCTTTACATCGGATAGTTTCGGGAAAATTATACGTTGGGGTATCCCTTCCTTATTCCGGTAAGGAATACGAATCTCTACCTGCTGAACGGCACTCCGGTATTTATGATCCTGTTTTACGGAAGCCATCAGACAGATGCCTCCTGTACGTTTAGGATTATCCAATCCCATCCGATAGAAACGAACAGTAAAAGTTGTATCATTCACCACTTCCACCGGACCGCAAATTCTCGACATTCGAAGGGGACGTGTACTGTGTTCTTTTGAATATTCGTTCCTTAACGTATCTGTGTACACTGCTTTCAGGTGGAAAGTGACTCCGTCCGCTTCGGGTTGAAAAGAAGGAGACATACGTACATGGGATTTCGGATTGAAAGTTATCAGTTTTCCTTTTTGCTCAAAGCCGATATACTGCTCTGTCTTTCCACGCTCATTAGCGTAATATTTTTCTGTGGCATCTGCCATTTCCTTATCAAAATACCAAAATGCATGGTGCTTGTCTCCTTCATACTTATCATAGGAAGCGGCTTCGGCTGTAGGTTTTTCATTCTTTCGCCAACGGTCTGCCAGCCAGCCATTCTTTGCTTCTACCGGAATTAACTGAACCGGAATATCCGATGACGAATGTTTCGACAACCGGTATTCCACTGCCTTTTTTAGAAAAAGAGAAAGATAATCAATCAATTCATCGGATATGTCGAAATGTCCATGTCCTGCATCAGCAAGAAATGAAAGGGGAGCATTCGGATATTCACGACGATAATCGAAAGAGGTTATCAACCGGTCTTCCCACCATTCGTCCTCTCCCATTACCATTAATGAAGGGATACCTTCAATCGTACGGGTTCCCCAATCCAAATTCGCACGCCCGTAACCTGTCAAATGAGTTCTGGGAGAATCACCGTGAATAGAGAGTACGGCCAATGTACGTTCGGGATTCCAGGCGGCAAAGTTCCACGGATAAGTAGCCATTGCCGAGTGTCCGATAGGGATGACCGGGGCAAACTCCAGTTCTGCATATCCGCTTATTTCAGACAAATTCTTCATCATTGTTTCAAAGATTTGCTGGATACCTTTTGTCACGTCCCAGCGTTGGTCTATTCCGGGAGTGATCCATATCTCTGCAATTCCCAGTTTGCCCATATTCTTCCGAAATTCAGGATGCTCGAAAATTGTTTCTTCGGTCATATTGTGTTGCCCGATGATGACGGCACGGACTTGTTTACAGTTTTCCGGTATCCATAGATAGGCAGAAGGGTGGGCGTTTGTCTCTTCTGAAATCAGCTCTTTTATTTCCACTGACCATTGCCAGGGGGCTGCTGCAACTCGGGTAGTTTGCATGAACAGAGATAACAAAACAACAAGAAAATATTTATTCATAATGCTTCTTTTAATTGATTTAACTTCCTATACTACGAATATGGAAAACAAAATACTCAAAAAACGACTATATATATGAAAGATTAAATGCAAAGATAAGGTTATCCGTAAAAATGGTAGCAAAACCTGTAATCTATATAAAGACAAATTACCTTTTACAGACTAACTTTGCATACAAGAAATAAAGATAATAAAAACATTAGAATATGCTTTTAATTTAATATGCTCGATTATGGAAAAAGTAAAGTTGAACAATGGCATTGAAATGCCTATTTTAGGTTATGGTGTTTATCAGGTTACGCCTGAAGAATGTGAACGTTGTGTATCAGATGCAATCAGTGTGGGTTATCGTTCTATTGATACGGCACAAGCCTATCATAACGAAGAAGGTGTTGGAAATGCAATCAGCAAATGCGGTGTACCACGTGGGGAACTGTTCATCACTACAAAAGTATGGATTTCAAATGCCGGTTACGAAAAGGCTAAAGCTTCTATTGATGAATCACTTCGTAAATTAAAGAGTGATTATATAGACTTACTGCTTATTCATCAGCCATTCGGTGATTATTATGGAACTTACCGGGCTATGGAAGAAGCATATAAGGCTGGTAAACTCCGTGCGATCGGTGTCAGCAACTTCTATCCTGACCGTTTTGTTGACTTGGCAGAATTCTGTGAAATCACTCCTGCCGTCAATCAGGTAGAGACACATGTTTTCAACCAACAGATAAAGTTGCAGGAAGTAATGAAAGAATATGGTACTAAAATTATGTCATGGGGACCGTTTGCTG
>ERZ827037.571-NODE-571-length-47106-cov-7.992774_pt1 | contig 47106 bp, 40 predicted proteins | sample MGYA00519924_ERZ827037 | MGnify/ENA primary metagenome ERZ827037 (study PRJEB31778, sample SAMEA3449250) | human gut metagenome | biome: human gut; feature: human-associated habitat; material: faeces | place: United Kingdom | collected 2010/2012 ... | reverse complement strand
AGCTTTAATCTCACCCGCAGAGCGGGCGGTTGTTAAAGGCTGCTTTGCAGCCTTCAGCACTAAAGTAATAAAACAAAAAAAGGATAAATCCTTTCGGATTTATCCTTTTTGTATCCCTTATATTAGAATCTGTTTACAAATTCCAAATTAGTTTCTGGGGAAGTTGATCTGCGCCTGAGCTGCTGCCAGTCTTGCGATAGGTACGCGGAAAGGAGAGCAGGATACATAGTCCAGACCGATCTGGTGGCAGAATTCTACGGAAGAAGGATCGCCGCCATGTTCGCCGCAGATACCCAGGTGGATGTCAGGGCGTACGGGTTTTGCTTTTTCTACAGCAATCTGCATCAGCTGACCAACGCCTGTTCTGTCCAGTCTAGCTGTAGGGTCGCATTCATAGATGTTTTTGTCGATGTAGTCAGCCAGGATTTTACCAGCGTCGTCACGAGACAGACCATATGTCATCTGTGTCAGGTCGTTTGTACCGAAGGAGAAGAATTCAGCTTCTGTAGCGATCTGGTCAGCTGTCAGAGCAGCTCTGGGGATTTCGATCATGGTACCTACCAGATATTTCAGTTTTTTGCCTTTTTCTTCCATTACTTTTTCAGCTGTTTCTACAACAACGTTTTTCACGTATTTCAGTTCCTTGATTTCGCCAACCAGAGGAATCATGATTTCGGGTACGATTTCGATACCTTCTTCTACAGAAACTTCAACAGCAGCTTCGATGATTGCTTTTGTCTGCATTTCTGCGATTTCAGGATAGCTTACAGCCAGACGGCAGCCTCTGTGACCCATCATAGGGTTCAGTTCGTGCAGACCTTTTGCTTTGATTTTCAGTTCTTCAACAGTTTTGCCTGTTTCTTTTGCCAGAACTTCGAATTCTTCATCTGTGTTAGGCATGAATTCATGCAGAGGGGGATCCAACAGACGGATTGTAACAGGTCTTTCGCCCATTGCTTTGTAGATGCCTTTGAAGTCTTCTTTCTGGAAAGGTTCGATACCAGCCAGAGCTGCTTTTCTTTCTTCTACTGTTTCAGCCAGAATCATTTTTCTGAATTTCATGATTCTGTCGCCTTCGAAGAACATATGCTCTGTTCTTGTCAGACCGATACCTTCTGCGCCGAAGTCGATCGCTGTCTGAGCGTCGTGAGGTGTATCAGCGTTTGTTCTTACTTTCAGCACTCTCTTTTCGTCAGCCCAAGCCATGAATTTTGCAAAGTTGCCGCTGATTTCAGGGTCAACTGTAGGGATATCTTCGCCATAGATGTTACCTGTGGAACCATCCAGGGAGATGTAGTCGCCTTCTTTGAATGTTTTGCCGCCCAGTGTGAATGTTTTTGCTTCTTCGTTCATTTTGATTTCTTCACAACCGGATACGCAGCATGTACCCATACCACGAGCAACAACGGCTGCGTGAGATGTCATACCGCCACGAACTGTCAGGATACCCTGTGCAGCTGCCATACCTTCGATGTCTTCAGGAGATGTTTCCAGACGAACCAGAATTACTCTGTCGCCAGCTTCAGCCTGCGCTTTTGCGTCTTCTGCTGTGAAGCATACTTTACCAGCAGCAGCGCCGGGAGATGCAGGCAGACCTTTGCCGATAGGAGTCGCTGCTTTCAGTGCTTTCTGGTCAAAAGCAGGGTGCAGGATCTGATCCAGCTGTTTAGGATCTACTTTCATCAGAGCTTCTTCTTTTGTCAGCAGACCTTCGTCTACCATTTCTACTGCGATACGCAGAGCAGCGTTAGCTGTTCTCTTACCATTTCTTGTCTGCAGGAAGTACAGTTTGCCTTCTTCAACTGTGAATTCCATATCCTGCATGTCTTTGTAGTGGTTTTCCAGTTTATTTGCGATTTCCATAAACTGCGCATATACTTCAGGCATATCTTCTGCCAGTTTTGCGATGGGCTTAGGAGTACGAACGCCGGCTACAACGTCTTCACCCTGAGCGTTAACCAGGTATTCACCCAGCATCGCTTTTTCACCAGTTGCTGCGTTTCTTGTGAAAGCAACACCTGTACCGGATGTATCACCCATGTTACCGAATACCATCATCTGTACGTTAACTGCAGTACCCCAGCTGTAAGGGATGTCGTTCATTCTTCTGTAAACGAATGCACGAGGGTTATCCCAGCTGCGGAATACAGCCATAGCAGCTTCAAACAGCTGTTCCTTAGGATCCTGAGGGAATTCTTTGCCCTGGTCTTCCAGATAGATCTGTTTGAACATTTCAGCAACTTTCTTCAGGTCGTCTGCGGACAGATCTGTGTCGTATTTTGCGCCAACCTGTTCTTTATATTCATCCAGTTTTCTTTCGAATTTGGATTTGGAAACGCCGATAACAACGTCTGCGAACATCATGATAAATCTTCTGTAGGAGTCATAAGCAAATCTGGGGTTGCCAGTTTTTCTTGCCAGACCTTCTACGGAAACATCGTTCAGACCCAGGTTCAGGACTGTGTCCATCATACCGGGCATGGATGCTCTTGCACCGGAACGAACGGAAACCAGCAGGGGATTTTCGGGATCGCCCAGTTTTTTGCCAGCCATTTCTTCCAGTTTGCCCAGAGCCACTTCAATCTGTTCGATCATTTCGTCAGTCAGCTTTTTGCCGCCTTCGTTGTACTCTGTGCAGGCTTCAGTTGTGATTGTGAAACCCTGGGGAATCGGCAGACCCAGGATTGTCATTTCTGCCAGGTTTGCGCCTTTACCGCCCAGCAGGTTACGCATGGAAGCATTACCTTCGCTGAACATGTAAACATACTTTTTGCTCATACTTTTTACCTCCTGTAAACACTTTATAATGATAAAGATGATTTGGGATACATACAAAAATCAAAATCCGCCGTCCTATCAACCGGCGCATCTTGTAAAAAACTTTGCAAGCCGCCTCGCCTTCCCTTTTTTCTTCCCAATAAGAAACAGACGTAATTTCTTCTTCAGGGCAAGTGTTGATGCAGTTTGCCATGCTTTTTCTTTTGCAGAATTTTCCCTATACTAAGATTATACCAAAACGCCATGGAACGCAAGCCGATTTTTTTGATTTTTTTGAATTGTTTTTGACGTATTTTGCCGCAGGGCTATGTATACAATGTATGCTTTTCAATGAAATGCACAAAAATTTCCATGCGTTTTGTCCAAAACCACCAAAAGAAAAATCAACCTTTCTTTTCACATTTTCTTTTCCCCGTTTCTTGTCAGCAATCTCCTTGGCTTCTGGGGCTTTCCATTGACCCGGCAGCCCTTTGGTTTTACAATATCCATAACGGCATAAGAGGTGCTTTCCACCCCCTCATCATTACCTGCTTTCCATATATATTGATCGGAGGAAATCTTCATGCATAAAGAAACAAAAGCACTGCTTCAGGAAAACAACCAACGGGAAACCCTGCTTTCTCCCAATTTTCAATCTGTCCTCACCGACATGGTGGTCTATCTAAGAGCCTCTCGTCTGCCATTTTCCCTTCAGGAACAAGTGCGTCGGGACATTACGGATATGTTTCTGGCAGGTCAGGAAAAAGGGGCTTCTCCTGCCGAAATCATCGGCATGGACTTTCAGGAATACTGCGATAGGCTTTTGCAGGAACTTCCTCAGAATAACCGCCGCACGCAAACGCTCTGTACCATCCGTGATATGTCCCTGGTTCTCTGCGTGGGAATGGCTGTTCTGTTCCTGCCGGAACTAATTGGTGTGCTGCTGTCACACACACCCTTTCTAACACTCACGTTGGGAAAACTGATTTTTTTCGTAATCCTCATTACCTTTGCTTACGCCCTCGTGGAGAATATCTGCAAAAACGCTTTCACCTCTACGGAAAAACAAAACGCTCTCATCAAAAACATGCATTTTCTATGGCTGTTTGTGGGTTTTATACTACTGTTTTTCCTGAAAAAACCCGCTTGGGAAATTCCATTCTTCATTCCCCTCCTCGTTTGTGCCGTCCTGCTTCTGTGCTACGGACTGCTGAACCATTTTCTGGACTGATAAAAACAAAGAAAGCACGAAACCTTCTATTATATATAGAAAGATTTCGTGCTTTTTCATTGCCGATTTTCAAATATTGCCGATTTTTATGGAAGATTAGAATTCCATTTTTTCTTTCAGGTAAGGAATCAGGTCTGCGATAGGCATTCTTACCTGTTCCATCGTATCTCTGTCACGAACGGTTACGCTCTGATCTTCTTCGGATTCAAAGTCGTATGTGATGCAGAAAGGTGTACCGATTTCATCCTGTCTTCTGTAACGTTTACCGATGGAGCCGGTTTCGTCGTATTCGCAGTGGAATTCTTTGGACAGCATGTTATAAACTTCGATGGCTTTGTCACCCAGTTTCTTGGACAGAGGCAGTACTGCTGCTTTTACGGGAGCAATTGCGGGATGGAAATGCAGAACAGTTCTTACATCGTTTTCACCCACTTCTTCTTCGTCGTAAGCTTCGCACAGGAATGCCAGTGTCATTCTGTCTGCACCCAGGGAAGGTTCGATGCAGTAAGGAATATATTTTTCGTTCTTTTCCTGATCGTAGTATGTCATATCCTGACCGCTTGTTTCCTGGTGGCATTTCAGGTCGTAGTCTGTTCTGTCTGCAATGCCCCACAGTTCGCCCCAGCCGAAGGGGAACAGGAATTCAATGTCTGTTGTGCCTTTGCTGTAGTGAGACAGTTCTTCAGGAGAGTGGTCACGGAGTCTGATGCTTTCTTCGGACATGTTCAGATCCAGCAGCCACTGTCTGCAGAAGTTTCTCCAGTAGTGGAACCAATCCATATCTTTGCCGGGTTCACAGAAGAATTCCAGTTCCATCTGTTCGAATTCTCTTGTTCTGAATGTGAAGTTACCGGGTGTGATCTCGTTACGGAAGGATTTACCAATCTGACCGATACCGAAAGGCAGTTTCTTTCTGCTTGTTCTCTGTACGTTTTTGAAGTTTACGAAAATACCCTGAGCTGTTTCGGGACGCAGGTAAACCACGTTTTTCGCATCTTCTGTAACACCCTGGAATGTTTTAAACATCAGGTTGAACTGACGAATATCTGTAAAGTTGTGCGCGCCGCAGGAAGGGCAAGCTACCTGGTGTTCGTCAACGAAAGCTTTCATCTGTTCGTTGCTCCAGCCGTCAACAACTTCTTCAGGCATGTTGTGTGTTTTCATGTGGTCTTCGATGAGTTTGTCTGCACGGAATCTTTCTTTACATTCCTTACAGTCCATCAGAGGATCACTGAAGCCGCCAACGTGACCAGAAGCTACCCATGTCTGAGGGTTCATGAGGATTGCGCAGTCAACACCTACGTTGTAAGGGCTTTCCTGAATGAATTTTTTCCACCAAGCTTTCTTTACGTTGTTTTTCAGTTCCACACCGATGGGACCGTAATCCCATGTGTTTGCCAGACCACCGTAAATTTCAGAGCCGGGGTATACAAAACCTCTATTTTTTGCCAACGCTACGATTTTTTCCATTGTCTTTTCTACCATTTGAAAAACCTCCTTCAAAAATTCCATTAGAAACTTTTTTCGAGGAATAAAAAAAGCCTTTTCATCCCTCGCCGTAAAGCAAGGGACGAAAGGCATGTAGTCTTCCGCGGTTCCACCCTCATTGATTTGCATTGGTTTATGCAAACCCACTCTTGTGAAAAATTGCTGCTCCCAAGTGCCATTCTTCGCTTTGTCCTGCCGGTCTTGCACCAACCGCCGGCTCTCTGAAAGTCCGCCGCAAATACTCCTCTTGTTCGTCACAGCTATGTAATTTGGTATCAATCTAACACGTTTCCAGAAGAATGTCAAGGGGAATTTTGATTTTTTTCAAAAACAAATGTCCGCCGCAAAACGTCTGCTTTTCAAATCCAGTCCCACGTGCATCTGCAAATACTGCCGCATGACCTTGTCCAATTGCTCCAAGGCTTCGGGAGAAAGACGGAACCCGAAAATCTGTTTTCCCTCGTTTTCCAGCACATGAGAAAGAGCCGCTCCCACCGCCGGCAAAAGGGGCTTTGCTCCCGGTCTTTTGTGGTTCTGGCAGGTAAACCCTTCCCCGTCGAAATATAGCTGCGCCGGCGTTTCCTCGCACACCATGCAGTCTGCCGATGCCAGCAGACCGGATAGCTGCAAATACTTGATTTCAAAGATACGCCCTGCCAGTTTTGGCTCCAGATGTCCCTTTGCCATACCCTGCAAGGTAAAGAGAAGGAGCTGCATGATTTCATCCTGTTCCATGCCTTCGGGACATGTTTTCTCCACCAGTTCCGCCAGATACACCGCCTGCGAAAGTACAGCCACGTCATTTCGCAGACCGTAAAAACTCTCAATCAAATCAATCTGCGTCACCGACCAGAAGCCCCGCCCTTCGTAGATGGTAAAATCGCAGTAGGCAAAAAGCTGTGTCCCTGCCAGCAGATGACTTTTGGCATTTTTTGCCCCTCTGGCAGACAGACGCACCTTCCCCACCCCTTTGGCAAGAACGGTGATCTGCTTGCTGCTTTCGCCCCGCTGGGCTTCCCCTATGACGATGCCTCTGATTTTCCCTACACTCATGGTTCTGACTCCCTTTTTCATAAAACCAACGGAGAAAGCCACAGGCTTCCTCCACTCAGGGTGTCGAAAAAGTCGACACCCTGTCGTCAAAATCAGGATTTTGACGAGATTCCTGTATGTATAAACAGTACGTTCCATCGGTATAAAAATGCCTTGAAACGTGCTGTTTTCCTCGTCGGAAGTGAATTCCGACTGCGGATTCCATTTGGGACACGCTTCGTTTCCCAAACCCTTCCGCGTTCTTGCAAAAGTGTAAAATATAATTTTTTGACAGTCTGGCTGGAATCCTTTTTCAGGATTCCAGCAAAATTTCTTTTTTAAACATAACGATTATTCGTAGTCTTTCGGGTTCTGGTAAATGCCGTTGAGCTGAATTTCGTAGTGGCAATGGATGCCAGTAGACATGCCTGTGGAGCCAGTCATGGCAATGACATCGCCTTTTTTCACAGTATCGCCAACTTCTACCAGATTTTCGGAGTTATGGGCATACAGTGTGGTGAAACCGTTGCCGTGGTCGATCTTCACATAATAACCATAGTCATCATGGTATGTGGCTTCCACAACAGTGCCTGCCGCTGTTGCGCTGATGGGCAGGATCTGGCTTCTGGTGGAAAGGTCAACGCCTTTGTGCACACGACCGTCGCTGATAGCAGCATTGCCGTCTGGATTAAATTCTGTGGAAATCACATATTCTTCCAGTGGATAGCCCATGGGTACGTTGCTGTACTGTGCCAGTGTTTCTGTGACGTTTGTTGCCACATCCACAAAGGAAGCCCCTGTCAGATCCAGCATCACATTCATTTTATCCAGCTGCGCGGAAAGAGATGTTGCTTTGTTGTAAGAAGTTGTAACGATAGTGGTGAATGTTTTTTCACCGGACTGAGATGTACTGCCGTTTTCCAGAATGGAAAGGCATGCAGTGGAAAGATTTGCTTCTGCACATGCAGTGTCGCCATTTTCCGCAGAAGCTGTAGCTGTACTGTCTGTGGAAGTACCGCTCATGTTATTGATTTCTTCTGCAAGGCTCTGTTTTGTATTTTCCAGTTCCGTCATCTTGTTTTCCAGCTCTTCTGTTTTCATCTGGATTTCGTTGATGTGCTGGGTGTATTCTTCGTTTTCGTTTTCCAGTATTTCTGTGCGCTGGGTCAGTTTGCGGTTTTCCTTTTCCATTTCTGCCAGCTGCTGCTGAGAGTTTGTCAGACGGTTCTGGGTCTGCAAATAGGAAACACCCGCATAAGCGCCGCCGCCCAATACCAGCAATGCTGCTACAGATGCGGCAATGAGATGACCTTTTTTCAGGTGCAGGGTTTTGGAACCGTTTTTGTGGGACAGATGCAGCGTAATCAAATGCTTGTCCGCCTTTGCTTCTGTCTGTGTATTTTCTGTCTGAATTGTTTCTGTATTGTTATCTTTGGAGAAGTTTTCATTTTCTGCCATGAGATCACCTTTCTGTCTTTTTTATCCTGAATTAGTATACTAAATAATCCAAAATTTGTAAACTAAAAGTTACGCATTTTTTACGATTGTTAATAAATTTTTAATAATTTACTGTTTTTTCCATAGAAGATGAGAATTTCCTTTGAAAAATCCCCTTTTCTTGTAACGTTGGAATAACTGTGGTATAATAAAGTACCGGTTTCGGGAAGGGGAATCATGATGAATCTGAATTTCAAAATGATAGAAAAATATGGCAAAGACGGTCTTTTTTTCTGGAAAATGCTGCGCAGAGGATTTTCTGTTGGAAAAAGACTGTTTTTTGGCAGAAAACGGAAACAGAAACGGCAGGGAAAACAACGGCAGAAAAAGCGGCTGGTTGCGGACGTGCCTGTTTTTTTGTGTCGGTCTGTCAATAGTCCGACAATGCGAAGAACGAAACGGCTGGGGCGGACAGTGTTGGCTGTCAAAAACAGATATTTTTAATTGAAGGAGGTTCCTGAAATATGGACGAAGAAAAGAAGGATCTTTCCCTGACGGAGGATCAGGCACAGCAGATGCCCGCGGAAACAAAGGCAGCGGAAGAAGTGCAGAGCGCAGAAGAAGTGACACAGACAACAGAAGATGTAAAGGAAGAAACAGTCGCTGAAGAAACGGTGGAAGAAACAGCGACAGAAGAAACGATAACAGAAGAAACAACAGAACCAGCAGAAGAACCGGCTGCGGAACCTGTGGCAGAAGAAACACCTGTGCAGACAGCGGCTCCTGCAAAATCCGGCACCAACATCGTTGGCATCGTTGTCGGACTGCTGGTGTTCATCGGCGTTCTGGCATTGTGCTGGAAAATGGTGGGTCCTGTTGGTGAAGTCCACGCAGACAAAGGCATTGCCTATGCGAAGGACAACAACCTGTATATTTACGACTTGGAAAACGACGCTTATGTGGCAGCAGAAGGCATTTCTGCCGGCGGTCAGTACAACCAGTACTATTCCGCATGGGGTACCACATTCAATGAAGACGGCAGCGGTCTGTATTACAGCACCAATGTGCGGGAAGACGGCACATTTGACCTGTATTACAAAGGCGTTGGCGCAGACAGCGAGGGCGTTCTGGTGAGCGAAGCCGTAGCGGACTATATGCCCACAAAAGACGGCGCAGCTGCTATTTTTGTAAAAACAACAGCAGACGGCGCAGCTGATCTGTATCAGTTCGTAAATGGCACATCCACACTGGTGGAATCCAATATTTTGGCAGAAAGCGGCTCTTATGCCATCAGCAATGACGGCAGCTTCGTGATGTACCGCAAGAGCGGCGACAATGGCACAGCCCTTTACGCAAAAGGCACAGCCGAAGGGGAAGAAGCTGTATGCATCCATGAAAACGCAGCAACAGCCATGATGACCAGCGATACAGACGAAATCTATTTCGCAGGGGCAGAAGGCGAAGGCTATGCCGCATTCGTGTATGCTTACGGCACAGAACCTGTGAAAATCATGGATGAAGTGACTTATCTGGAAGTAATGCCCAACGGCAAAGATGTACTGCTCATGGGTCCCAGTGAAGGTCTGGTAACATATGAATCTATCATTGAAGACGATCTGGAAGAAAGTGACGCGCTGCTGACAGAAGCAGACGGCGACGCTTATCAGGAAAAATTGCAGAGAGATGCCATCCGTACAGCGATGGAAAGCGGCGAAGGCATTGAACCTGTACTCCAGAAAGTATATATCTACAGCAACGGCAAACTGACAGAAGTGGCTTCTGACACCATCTCTGCTGTATCCTTGGACAATGACAGACCTTATGCTGTATGCTACGCAGCAGGCGATATGGAAAAAATGCCTATTTCCCAGCTGGGAAGTCTGGAAGATGCAGAACAGGGCTATTATATGAGCCTGATGTATACAGAACCGAAGATTCTGGTAGTGAATGCTACCGGCGGCAGCTGGCAGCTGGAAGGTAAAAACATTTCTCCTGCCAATGTGTTCCTTTCTGACGACGGCACCATGGTAGGCTATTATGAAACAGATACTATGACAGGTGCAACAACACTGAATGTTGGCAAACTGGGCGCAGAACCTTCTTTCACTATGGAAAATGTGGAAGTGGCAGACTTCCTTGGCACCACTCATGATGTGGGTTACTTCAAGGATTATGAAAACGGTCTGGGTACCATGGGTATCTGGAACGGCGGCGACCCTACAGAAGTGGAAAGCGTTGGCGGCGTACACTTTGCTGCGGATGGCGATGCGGTATACTATATCAACAACATCGACCAGGAAAATGGCAATGGCGACCTGCATGTAATGGCAAATGGCGAAGATACACTCATCGACACTGGCGTTTACAGCATGCAGTACAAATACAACGGCAAGCTGGCTTATCTGAAGAACTATGATTATACAGCCAATAAAGGCGATCTGTACTACTACGATGGCAATGAATCCAAAGAAATCGACACAGGCATTACAGCCATCTTCATGTACTAAAGAGAAACTGGGGGGCTATTATGGAAAAAATCTGGGAAACCCACAGCCCGGCGGAAACGGCGGCTCTGGGAGAAGAAATGGGTAAAAACGCCCAAAGGGGACAGATCTTTTGCCTGACAGGGGATCTGGGCACCGGAAAAACCGTGTTTACCAAAGGCTTTGCGGCAGGGCTTGGGGTGACGGATCACGTCACCAGCCCTACCTTTACCATTGTCAATGAATACCATGACGGACGCCTGCCTTTTTACCATTTTGATGTGTACCGTCTTTCCTGTGAGGAGGAAATGGACGACATTGGCTACGAAGAATACTTTTTCGGCGACGGTGTCTGCCTTGTGGAATGGGCAGAGCTGTTCCCCGACCTGATCCCAAAGGAAGCCATCTGGCTGACAGTGGAAAAGGATTTTGCAAAAGGCGAGGACTATCGCAGAATCACTCTGCAGCAGGAGGTGGAACCATGAAAATACTGGCAATCGATACATCTGGACAGACTGCAAGCGCTGCCCTTATTGAAGATGAAAAACTCATTGGGGAATTTACCCAGAATGATAAACTGACACATAGCCAGACCATTCTGCCTATGGTGGCAGAAATCTGCGAAAAAACAAATACAGACCCGAAAGATGTGGATTATATTGCCTGCGCCGTTGGCCCCGGCTCTTTCACAGGGCTGCGCATCGGCGCTGCAACGGCAAAAGGCCTTTGTCTGGGACTGAACAAGCCCCTTCTTGCCGTTCCCACTTTGGATGCTCTGGCATATCATATGTTTATGACAGGTGCCATCGTCTGCCCCATTATGGACGCCAGACGGCAGCAGGTGTATGCCTGCTTCTATGAATGGGAAGGGGAAAAACTGGTGCCTCTGACAGAATATATGGCAGAAAGCATTGATGTCATCATCGACATTGCCGAAACCTTTGAACGGGATGTGATTTTCTTAGGGGACGGCGTTCCCGTGCATAGAGAAAAACTGGCAAAAAATCCGGACTTCCACTTTGCTCCTGCTCATTGCGCGTTGCAGCGTGCGGCAGCAGTGGCAGCTTACGGCAAAGTCATGGCAGAAGAAGGCAAAGCCATTTCCGGCAACGAACTGGAACTGATTTATCTGCGGAAGTCACAGGCAGAGAGGGAAAGGGAAGAACGTCTGAAAAAGGAGGCAGCGGAACATGTTTGAAATTATCCCCATGACAGTGGAGCATATTGACGGCGTGTTGGCTGTGGAAGAAGCGACCTTCTCTATCCCTTGGACACGGAAAGATTTTGAACGGGAAATGACAGAAAACAACCTTGCCATTTATTATGTGGCAGTGGCAGACGGGAAAATCGTTGGCTACGCAGGTATGTGGCATGTCATTACCGAAGGTCATATCACCAATGTGGCAGTGCTGGAAGATTACCGGAAACAGGGCGTTGGTGACGCCCTTATGGCACAGCTGGAACAGGTTGCCATGGAAAAAGAAATGATTGGCATTACCTTGGAGGTGCGTATCAGCAACGCCCCTGCCCAGCATCTGTACCATAAGCATGGTTACCGTGCCGAAGGTCTGCGGAAAAATTATTACCCCGATACCCACGAGGACGCAGTCATTATGTGGAAATATACGCCTTTTTATGAAGGGCAGGAAGATTGATTTTTGAGATGCCGAAGAACCCTTTTCTTCGGCATTTTTTGCAAGGAGGCGAAAGGATATGCAACGCGAACTTTCTTATACAGAGCTGAAAAACGGCTGCTCTGCCGATGATTTCTCTTTCCGTTCCACGGCGGAACTGGAACCACTGGAAGGCATCATTGGTCAGGACAGAGCCGTCAAAGCCTTTGATTTTGGGCTTCATGTGAAGATCAAAGGCTATAACATCTATATGTCAGGACCCTCCGGCACAGGGAAAACCACCTATGCCAAAGCCAGCACAGAACGTCTGGCGGCAACGGAGGAAGTGCCTCTGGACTGGTGCTATGTATACAACTTCCAGAACCCCAGAAGCCCGCTGGCGCTGTCTTTTCCGGCAGGGGAAGGCAGAAAGTTCCGGGATGATATGAATGAACTGGTGCAGCTGTTCCAGACGGAACTCCAGAAAGTGTTCCGTACAGAGGACTATGAAAAGCAGAAAACAGAACTGCTTCGTGGTTTTGACGAAAAACGGGATGCCCTCATGGATCAGATGAGCAAAGAAGCGGCGGAAAATGATTTTCAGGTAAAGACTACCAATTCCGGCATTTACTTTATGCCTGTGGTGGATGGGAAACCTGTAGGTGAGGAAGAATATGACGACCTTGCGGAAGACGTGAAAGATGTCATTGAGAAAAATTCCCAGATTGTACAGGAAAAAGCTTCTGCCATTATGCGGGACATTCGGGAATTGGATAAGGAATCCAAACGGTGCGTAGATCAGCTGGACTATAAGGTTGGTATGTTTGCCATCGGTCACCATGTGAGCGCTGTTCAGGAAAAATATGAACAGAACGAAAAAGCAGTGGCATATATCAATGCCGTGAAAGAAGATGTACTGGAAAATATCAGCCAGTTCTTTGAGGATGAGGACGACGGGGAAGAAGGCCTGGCATCCCTTCTGCCTATGCTTTCCAAAAAACAGCCGGAAGATGTGACACTGAAATATAAAGTAAACCTTATCGTTGATAACAGCGAAACAAAAGGCGCCCCTGTGGTGACCACATTCAATCCCACTTACTACAATCTGGTGGGGGAAGTGGAATATGATAGCGAATTCGGGAACCTGACCACAGACTTTATGAAAATCAAAAGCGGTCTGTTCCACAAGGCAAATGGCGGTTATCTTATCGTGCAGGCACAGGATATTTTGTCCGCTCCGCAGGCGTGGGAAGCTTTGCGCCGTGTCATCAAGACAAAAGAAATCAACATGGATGCCATTCGGGAACAGCTGGGCACAGTGGTTGCGCCGACACTGAAACCGGAACCTATCCCTGCCAATATCAAAATCATCATGATCGGCAGCAGTTATTATTACGAACTGCTGAGCACTTATGATGAGGAGTTCGACAAGTTCTTTAAAATCAGAGCGGATTTCGACTATGAAATGCCTCGTTCTCAGGAAAATATGCTGAAGATTGCCCAGTTCATCAAAGGTTTTACCATGCGGGAAAAAACCATGGACTTTGATGTGAGTGCTGTCTGCGCTGTGGTGGAATATTCCTCCCGTTCTGCGGAACGGCAGAACAAGCTGTCCACCAGATTCAACCATCTGGCGGAAATTCTGGGGGAAGCGGCGGCATGGGCAAAACTGGACGGCGCGGAAATGGTATCGGCAAAACATGTGCAGAAAACCATTGTGGAAAAAGAAGACCGCCTGCGGCTCTACGAAGAAAAACTGGATGAAATGCTGGAAGAAAACGTCATCATGATTGACGTGGACGGCGCGGAAGTGGGGCAGATCAACGGTCTGGCAGTGCTGGATATGGGCTCTTATGCTTTCGGCAATCCCAGCCGCATCACAGCCACCACTTATGTGGGCAAATCTGGTATTGTCAACATCGAAAAAGAAGCCCGCATGAGTGGTCAGACCCACGACAAAGGGGTACAGATCATCACCGGCTATCTGGGACAGACTTATGCCCAGAAATTCCCCCTTTCTCTGTCCTGCCGTGTCTGCTTCGAGCAGAATTATAACGGCATCGACGGGGACAGCGCTTCCAGTACAGAGCTGTACTGCATCCTGTCCTCTCTGGCAGAACTGCCCATCCGTCAGGACTTGGCGGTGACAGGCTCTGTCAACCAGAAAGGGGAAATTCAGGCCATTGGCGGCGTGACATACAAAATCGAAGGGTTCTTTGACCTGTGCAAAAAACGTGGATTGACGGGCAAACAGGGGGTTATCATTCCTGTTTCCAATATCCGTGATTTGGTGCTGAAGGATGAAGTGGTGGAAGCCGTAAAAGAAGGGGTGTTCCATATCTATCCCATCTCCACCATTGACGAAGGCATTGCCCTTTTGATGAGCACACCTGCCGGAGAAAAAGACGAAAATGGGGAATATCCTCCCGACAGTGTCCATGGAAAAGTCATGAACAAACTAAAAGCCTTCTGGAAATACGCCGAAGGGGAATAAGAAATTTCAAAAGAAGCTGGAAAGTTCGGGCAGCCGGATTTTCCGCTTTTTTTCATGGGCAAAAATGACAAAAAATGAGGTTTTCATGGCAGTTTCATGGGAATTTATTAAAATTCCATTGCAAATGGAACTTTTTCCTTTTCATTCCGACAAAATTTGATATACTGTTTTGTGTGATAAAAAGAAGGAAGAACAAAGGAGCGGAAAATATGTGGTACAAAGGAAAACGTCTGCTGCTGACCACATTGGCAGCAGGACTGTTATACACGACGACGGCATTTGCCGCCAATGTCCAGATGGACTTGTTTTATAATGGCGCTCACCATGCGTATAACGCCAAAGAGATTGCCATTGTCATCGATGGAGAAAGCTATACAGACCCTAATATGCCGGCGGTAAGCATTGACGGCAGAACCATGTTGCCTATGCGTGGCATCTGTGAGGAACTTGGTTGTACCGTCACATGGAACGAAGCGGCAAGACAGGTCTATGCTGTCAGCGACACCCATACAGTGGTATTCCAGATTGACAGCAAAACAGGCTATAAAAACGGGGAAGCCTTTACCATGGACGTGGCACCCATGATTATCAACGACAGAACCATGCTGCCTGTTCGTGCACTGGCAACAGCTCTGGATATTGATGTCACATGGGATGACCCCAACAGAACCGTATACATTGGTGAAGCTCCCAGCACCGGCGGAAGTACCGACGGCAGCACAGGCTCTAATACCGGAACCAACACCGGCGGCAGCACAGGAAGCAATACTGGCGGCAGCACCGGTACCAATACAGGAACCAGCACAGCTACCACAGGGAAAGTATCCAGTGTGACTGTGCCCACATCCAAAACAGCAACACAGAATTTTGTCATTACAACCACTGGCACATTCAACAGATGTGAAGAAGTTTATGTCAGCGACAATAAAGTGGTACTGGATTTCTACGGCGCAACAAATGGGCTTTCTGCCAATATCACTGCCACCAACAGTCCTTTTGTCACTGCCATCCGTACGGCACAGCATACGGCGGACAATGGAGAAACATATACCCGTGTGGTATTTGACCTGACAGGCAAAATGGAATACAAAGTAACACCAAACGCTGCGAAAAATCAGGTGACACTGGCATTTGAACAGGTGGAAATCAAGAGCATCACCAGCAGCCACAGCGGCAATACGGAAACCGTCACCATCAACGCCAGCGGCGCAACAGGTGCAACGGTGACCACCATGCAGGACCCTTACCGTACGGTCATTGATATGCCCGGCGTAAAGGCGGATGATATTGATGAAATCATCAATACAGACGGTTTGGAATATGTCAGCGAAGTCAGAACAGGCTGGATGAACGGCACCACATTCCGCGTGGTGGTGGAAGCAAACGACCTGACACAGATGACATGGAAAGAAGAAAATGGAAAACTGACTGTCACCATCCAGAAATCCACATTGGAAAACCTTTCTTATGATGACAGCACCGATACACTGACACTGAAAAAAGTAAAGACCATCAATACCGGCAGCATCAAACATAACGATGCATATCTGGATGGATATTACGAGCTGACACTGCCCGGAGATTATTCTGACGTATATGGTTACGGTACTTTGAACGTGAATACAGACCAGATTAAGTCCTTTACCATCTCCACCACCGGCGGCAATACTGTGATTCGCTTCAATCAGAACATCATCAGCGCTTATACCATCAAGGACACCGGCAGCGCTTATGAAATCACAGCAAAGAACCCTCAGCAGGTATACGACAAAGTCCTTCTGCTGGATGCCGGTCATGGCGGCAATGACCCCGGTACCAGCGGCAATGGACTCACAGAAAAGACCATGAACCTGACCATGGTACTGAAAGTAAAATCTTATGTGGAAAGCAATTCCAACATCAAGGTATATCTCACCAGAGATGATGACAGCAGACCTGCCAACGCAGACCGTGCAAAAACAGCCAACCAGATTGCGGACCTGATGGTTTCCATCCATATGAACGCAGGTACAGCTTCTGCCAGCGGTACAGAAACACTGTACGCCGCGCACAGCAACGACGGCAACGGCACATTGACCAGTTTGCAGGCAGCACAGGCGGTACAGAGCAGACTGCCTTCCGCATTGAGCACAACAAACCGTGGCGTAAAATCCCGTCCCGACCTGTTGATTCTCAATTCCACAACAGTACCTGCTATCCTCATCGAAACATGCTTCCTGTCCAATCCCGGTGATGCCCTGAAAATTTCTCAGGCAACTTATCAGGATGCGGCAGCAAAAGCCATTGGCGATGGTATCATTTATGCCATGAGCAATTACAAATTGAGATAATATTGGAAAACAGGAAGATAGGCATCTTCCTGTTTTTTTCTGTGGGACTGTTCAAAAGGAAAAAATCAGGCTATAATGAAAGCAAATTCCCCTTAAGAAAACCTTGATTTTCGCTTTCTTGATTTTTTAAGGGGAATTACGACGGCTGTCTTCAGAAGAAAACATATCAAATCCATTCTTCGTAAAAATAAGAAAGCTGAAATCCTCGAAAAGAATCTCAGCTTTCCTTGTTTTCTTATGAAGATGCCCCTAAACAGAGATTTTTTTAGAAAATAAAGGAGGAAATCACGTGAGCAGATATGATGGCAGAGAAAATAACCAACTGCGCCCCATTCGCATCACAAAGAATTTTACAAAGTATGCGGAAGGCTCTGTTTTGATAGAATTTGGCGATACAAAAGTTATTTGTAACGCAACGGTAGAAGAAAACGTACCCCCTTTCCTGCGGGAAAGCGGCAGCGGCTGGGTAACAGCAGAATATGCTATGCTGCCCCGTGCAACAGCCAGCCGGAACAAACGTGACATCAACAAACTGAAACTGAATCCCCGTGCAACAGAAATCCAGCGACTCATTGGTCGCGCGCTCCGTGCGGCAGTGGATTTGGAAGCGCTGGGCGAAAGAAGCATCACTGTAGACTGTGATGTCATTCAGGCAGACGGCGGCACTCGTACCGCTTCCATCACAGGCGGTTTCGTTGCCCTTGCTATGGCGTGTCAGAGATTGGTGGAAGAAGGCGTTCTGGAAAAAACACCTCTGCGCCACTATATTTCCGCCATCAGCGTAGGTATTGTAGACGGCGAACCTATGCTGGATTTGTGTTACGTGGAAGACTCCGCAGCAGAAGTGGATATGAATATCGTTGTGAACGACGCAGGCGGTTTTGTAGAATTGCAGGGCACAGGCGAGCATGGCACATTTTCTCAGGAACAGCTGCACCAGCTGCTGGCACTGGGTGAAAAAGGCAATCGCGAATTGCAGGCATTACAGAAAAAGGCGCTGGATGGTCTGGAACTGTAAATAAAGGAGGAAAGAGATGGAAACCATTATTTTTGCAACAAAAAACAAGGGGAAAATTCGGGAAATCAACGAAATCCTTGCGGATATGAACGTAAACGTGGTATCTATGGAAGAAGCTGGTATCACCATCGACGTGGTGGAAGATGGCAAGACTTTTGAAGAAAATTCCATGAAAAAGGCTGAACAGGTCATGGAAATCTCCGGCAAAATCACACTGGCAGACGATTCCGGTCTGGAAATCGACTATCTGGATAAAGCCCCCGGCATTTATTCCGCACGTTTCCTGGGAGAAGATACCCCTTATCCCGAAAAATTCAAAGTCATTCTGGAAAAACTCAAAGGTGTGGAAGAAAAAGACAGAACTGCACGTTTTGTCAGCTGCATCGTTGCGGCTTTCCCTGACGGCAGACGTCTGGTAAGTCTGGACACCGTAGAAGGTATCATCGGCTGGGAACCCACTGGCGAAAACGGTTTCGGCTATGACCCTATTTTCTATGTGCCTGAACTGAAAAAATACATGGCAGAACTTTCTTCTGAGGAAAAGAACGCCATCAGCCACAGAGGCAAAGCCCTGCGGAAGATGAAAGAACTGCTGAAAAAGGAGCTGTAAACCATGAAGATACTGGTTTTCAGCGATACCCATAATTATCTGGACAATGCCAGAGAGGTGCTGCGGCGCATTGGCGGGCAGATGGATATGGTGCTGCATCTGGGGGACCACGATACAGACGCCATGGAACTGAAAAAGGAATTTCCATCTCTCCCGTTCCATTATGTGCTGGGCAACAACGATTACTCTTGGGATACGCCCGATAAGAAGATGGTATTCGCAGGCGGAAAAAACTGCTCCTTGTCCATGGGCATAAACAGCGGGTTTACTGGAATTATGACAGCATTTCTTACTGGGCAGAAGAACAAGGGGCAGATGTGGTGCTCTTTGGACATACCCATCGTCCTGTTTACGATGACAGAGGACGGGTGATGCTGTTTAATCCCGGCAGCATTTCCATGCCCCGCGGCAGTACACCTCCCACATTTGGCATCCTCACCATTGAGGAAAACGGCAGAATGGAAGGCGCCATCATGGAATATCACAGAGATATGCCTTTTTGCAGATTAAAAGGATGATTTTTGCAGCCCCGAAGGATGGTTTCGGGGCTGTATTGTGTAAAAAACAGTTTTTTCCTGATTTTTCAGAAAAAAGCCTTGACGACGCTTATTTTTTATGGCATAATATCTCTTGCCGAATTACGAATGAATCAGTAGCTCAGCTGGATAGAGCAACGGCCTTCTAAGCCGTGGGTCGGGGGTTCGAATCCCTCCTGGTTCACTGAAAAGAGCAAAAGCACTGCTTTTGCTCTTTTTTCGTTCTTGACAGACCCAAACAGAATCGGTACAATAATATCGTTATGCGGATATGGCGGAATTGGCAGACGCACTGGATTTAGGTTCCAGCGGGCAACCGTGCAGGTTCAAGTCCTGTTATCCGCAGAGAAAAGACGGCATGAAAGCGTGTCGTCTTTTTTTGTTGTTGTATTACAACTGCCGTGAATTTTCACAATGTTATGCAGTGCAGTAAAAAAGTCTTTGTAGAACCCAAAGAAAGTATGATACAGTTGAAAAAAGGAATCCGTTTCAAGGGGAATTTTGACAGGGGCGTTTTTTGATTGGAAAAGTCTATGGTCTTTGTTTTGTATGGGAATGGATTCGGCATTTGTCGGTCAGAGCATGGCTGTCAGATGCTTCACTATCATATCTGTGACGAGCAGAAGGAGGGGTTTTTATGAAAATGCTGCAAAAAGCTGTTTCTGTCATCACTGCCGGGGCAATGGTTTTGACCATGTCCGTTTCCGCTCTGGCGGCAGAGTATATCCAGCTGTCTCAGGAACCATTGGATTTTGTGCATATTACAGGTGAGATGCCGGAAATGCCCGGCAATCCCGCAGTTCCCATTGATGAAACGGCGTATCTCATGGCTGATGATGCCACATTGTCCATCTCTTTGCCGGAAGGTGGCACGTATTCCGTAGGCATGGCGATGCTGGACTTCCCTGCTGGCTCCGGTGACCCGGGTTATGACCAGCCTTTGCTCAATGAGCCTTTGCGGGCAGACGGCAAATATACCTATACGGTTTATGACAGTCAGGGAAATACCGTAGATGAATTTGTTTTCATCACACAAAATTACGCAGATAAACTTACTGGCATGGGTTATTCCGTCGTTTCTGTGGAAAGCGGCGAAACCACAGAACCTACTGTGGTGCCTGAACCGGCGCCAGCATTCACTGACGTTCCTGCTGATGCTTACTATGCGGACGCAGTTGCATGGGCAGTGGAAAACGGTATCACCAGTGGCACCAGTGCTACCACATTTTCTCCCAATGACACTTGTACCAGAGCCCAGATCATTTCTTTTATGTGGCGTGCGGCAGGCTCTTGGGAACCGGTGGACAGCACATTGACTTTTTCCGATGTAGACCCCAATGCTTACTATGCGAAAGCAACCGTATGGGCGAAGGAAAGTTTGACTGCGACAGGGGATACGTTCTCTCCCAATGACCCCTGCACAAGATTGATGGCAGTGGAATTTATGTGGAATCACGTGGGACAGCCCGATGCGCCTGATGCAGGATTTACGGATGTTTCCTCCAGTGCTGTGGACTGGGCAGTGGAACAGGGGGTTACCAGCGGCACCAGTGCCACCACATTTTCTCCTGACGATACCTGCACCCGTGGGCAGATCGTTACATTCCTGTATCGTGCCTTTGGCTGATGGCAGGAAATAAAATCATTTGAGGAATGTAAGCAGGCAGACATGAAAATGTCTGTCTGCTTTTTCTTTTGTATTGACAAATATAAGGGATATAGGTACAATCGTGTCATGTGAGGGGTTTTTCCGCCACCGGGTGGAAAAACAAGAATACCCGTATCCATTCCGGTAGGTCGCAGCAGGAATGGGTAGGGGTATTTTTTACGTTTAGGAGGAAAAAGACCATGTTGGGAAAACAATATCTGAAATATGCATCCAGCAATATACTGGGGATGATGGGGCTTTCCTTTTATATTCTGGCAGACACCTATTTTGTGGCGGCAAGACTGGGGGCGGATGGTCTGGCGGCGCTGAACATTGCCATTCCAGGATATTCTTTGGTCAATGCCACAGGGCTGATGGTGGCCATGGGCGGCGCTGTGCGGTACACCATTGCCCAGTCACAGGGGCAGAAAAAACAGGCGCACGAAATATTTACCAAAACCATGCTGACAGGCTGGTTTTTCGCCGCCATTTATCTTTTGATGGGCATTTTTCTGGCAACGCCTTTTGCGTCCCTTTTGGGTGCAGAAGGGGAAATCCTGCCCATGACAGCGGATTATCTGCGGATGATGCTCCTGTTTGGGATGTTCTTCATTTCCAATGATATGATGCTGGCTTTTGTGCGAAACGACGGTGCCCCAAGGCTGGCTATGATCGGCATGATCTGCGGCAGTCTGACCAATGTGGTGCTGGACTATGTGTTCATTTTCCCATTGGATATGGGGCTGTTTGGTGCGGCATTGGCAACGGGCTTTTCTCCGGCGGTGAGCATGTGCGTCATGTCTATTCATGTGTGGAAAAAGAAAAATGGCTTTGCCTTCTGCCGGGTGAAAGAAGTGGCAAAAAGCGGACTGCTGTTCTGTAAATTGGGGATTTCCGCCTTTATCAATGAATTTGCCACAGGTGTGGTGCTGACGGTGTTCAATCTGTTGATTTTGTCCATCACTGGCAATACAGGCGTAGCGGCTTACGGTGTCATTGCCAATATCGCGTTGGTGGGAACGGCGGTGTATACGGGGCTTTCCCAAGGGACACAGCCTTTGGTCAGCCAGTATTACGGCAAACGAGATCACCACAGCACAAGGAAACTGTATGGTTTTGCCATATCTTCAGCCCTTCTTCTGGGGGCAGTGATGATTGCCATTGCATGGGGATTTACGGAGCCATTGGTCAGTGTGTTCAACGGCGAAGGCAACGAGGCTTTGCAGACTATGGCAGAAGAAGGTCTGCGGCTGTATTTCATCGGGTTCCTGTTTGCGGGTATCAATATCGTTTCGGCGGTGTATCTGGGTGCCGTGGAACAGCCCATGCCATCCTTTTTCATTGCTATGACTAGAGGCGTTGTAGCGATTTTGATTTTTGCTTTCCTTCTTTCTGCATTGTTTGGGATGCTGGGCATTTGGCTGGCATTTCCGGCAGCAGAAGGGGCTACCTGCCTGTTGACGCTGTTTTTCATGTGGCGAAGCAGAAAAAGAGAAAATAAAAATTGACGGTGTTAGGGGCATCTTCATAAGAAAACAAAGAAAGCCGAAATCCTTTATCATGATAAAGGATTTCGGCTTTCTTATGATATTGAGATTTTATTCGATATGTTTTCTTAAGGGGAAGTTGCTTTTTTACACCGTCTTTTTTTATGCCCAAAAACAGGCATAGGGCAGGCTGCTTTTTCCATATACTGAAAAGCAGAATGTTTTGGGGAGGCGGCTTCCATGAAAGCAGTCATACTGGCAGGGGGCTTTGGTACACGGATTGCGGAGGAATCCCATCTGCGCCCCAAGCCCATGATCGAAATTGGCGGCAAGCCCATTTTGTGGCATATTATGAAGATTTTCAGTGCCTACGGCGTGACGGACTTTGTCATTTGCTGCGGCTATAAGGGGTACTGTATCAAGGAGTATTTTTCCCATTATGCCCTCCATCACAGTGATGTGACTTTCGATTTTCGCAAGGGAACGGAAATGATTATCCATCACCGCCAAACGGAACCATGGCAGGTGACTTTGGTGGACACGGGACTGCATACCATGACAGGAGGGCGGGTGAAACGGGCTGCCTCCTATTTGGAAGGAGAGCGTTTTTTCCTTACTTACGGCGATGGCGTGGCAGATGTGGATATCACCAAACTGCTGGCATTCCATGAAAAAATGGGGCGAAAAGCCACTATGACTGTGGTGCAGCCGGCAGGGCGGTTTGGTACGGCGGAAATTGAAGCAGGCTGTGTAAGAACTTTTCGGGAGAAAGTGGACAGTGACAGCGGCTGGATTAACGGCGGTTTTCTGGTGTTGGAACCTTCTGTTTTGCCCTATTTGAAAGGGGACGAAACCATACTGGAACAGGAACCCCTGTCCACATTGGCAGCAGAAGGAGAACTGGCGGCATACCAGCACAGAGGTTTCTGGCAGTGTATGGATACTCTTAGGGATAAAGAAAAACTGGAACAGCTCTGGAAAGAAGGTGCGCCGTGGCGGATTTGGGAGAAATGAGAAACTTCTATAAAGACAAACGGGTATTGGTGACGGGGCATACGGGCTTCAAAGGGGCGTGGCTGTGCCGTTTGCTGCTGGATATGGGGGCAAAGGTCTACGGTTACGCCTTGGCACCGGAGCGGAAAAGTCTGTATGGTCTGCTAAACTGGGAAAAAGGGCTGGTGTCTTGTTACGGGGATATTTGCCAGCCAAAAAAACTGGCGGCTTTTGTGAAAAAAGCCGAACCGGAAGTGGTTTTCCATTTGGCGGCACAGCCCTTGGTTTCTGTGGGATATGCGCAGCCTGTGAGGACTTATGAAACCAACCTTATGGGGACTGTATATCTGCTGGAAGCATTGCGAAAAGCAGAAAGCCTGCGGTCTGTGGTGGTGGTGACCACGGATAAGGTTTACGCCGAAACCAAAGAAGCCGCAGGGGAGGAAAGCCCTCTGGATGGCTTTGACCCTTATGCCAACAGCAAATCCTGTGCGGAACTGGCGGCGGCATGTTATGGGCGGTGTTTTTTGCAGGGAAAGGCGGCGTTGTCCCGTCTGCGGGCAGGGAATGTCATTGGCGGCGGTGATTTTGCAGCACATCGTATCTTGCCGGACTGCATCCGGGCGGCAGTGGCACGAAAGCCCGTTGTTCTGCGGCATCCCGAAGGGGTACGTCCCTATCAGCATGTGCTGGAGCCTTTGATGGCATATCTCTGGACGGCGTGGAAACAGTGGGAAGCGCCGGAACTGGCAGACTGCTACAACGTGGCACCCAAAGGGGAGGATATTTCCAATGGGGAACTGGCTGGGCTTTTCTGCAAATATTGGGGGGACGGCATGACATGGCAGGCAGAACAGGCGGATTTTCCCAGAGAACAGGCGGTTTTGCGGCTGAATGGAGAGAAAATACAGGAAAAACTGGGCTGGACGCCACACTGGAATGTGGAGCAGGCAGTTTCGGCAACGGTAGCATGGACGAAGGTCTGGCAGAGAGGCGGCGACTTGACAGAAGAAATGCGCAGAGAAGCGGCGGCTTATGAGAAAGGGGAATGGATATGACGGAAGCGGAAGCAAGACGAGAGATACTGGGGAAAGTACGGGAATATTACCACTGTTTCCATGACGGGAAACGCTGGGATGGAAAACATGTGTCTTATGGCGGCAGGGTCTACGACGCAAGAGAAATGGAAAATCTCACAGAAGCCATGCTGGATTTTGGTTTGACGGCAGGACGGTTTGCCATGGCATTTGAACGGAATTTTGCCGCATACATAGGGGTGAAGCATTGCGCCTTGGTCAATTCTGGTTCTTCTGCTAATTTGCTGGCATTCCATACTTTGACTTCGCCTTTATTGGGAGAACGACGCATTTGCCGAGGGGATGAAGTCATTACTGTGGCAGCAGGATTTCCTACGACGATGGCACCCATCTTGCAGTATGGGGCGGTGCCTGTCTTTGTGGATGTGACTTTGCCTCAGTACAACATAGATGTTTCTATGCTGGAAGAAGCCCTTTCGCCCAAAACAAAGGCGGTGATGATCGCCCACACATTAGGGAATCCTTTTGATGTGAAAGCCGTAGTGGATTTCTGTCAAAAACATGATTTATGGCTGGTGGAGGATAACTGCGACGCTGTGGGGGCGGCGTATTGTCTGGATGGAAATTGGCGGAAAACAGGTACATTCGGGCATTTATCCACCGTCAGTTTTTATCCGCCTCATCACATGACCATGGGGGAAGGCGGTGCTGTCTGCACCAATGATGATTTGCTGGCAAAAATCATGGTTTCCCTCCGGGATTGGGGGCGGGACTGCACCTGTGCGCCGGGGCAGGATAACCGCTGTAAACATCGTTTTGACAGGCAGTATGGCAAATTGCCCTTTGGCTACGACCATAAATACGTCTATTCCCATTTGGGATTCAATCTGAAAGCTACGGAAATGCAGGGGGCAATTGGATTGGCACAGCTGGAAAAACTGCCGGATTTTGTGAAAAAACGGCGGTACCATTTTGACTATCTTCTGACACTCTTGGAAAACTGCGGCGAAAAAGTGATTTTGCCGGAAGTGACGGAAAACGCCATGGCAAGTCCCTTTGGATTCCTGCTGACCTGTCGGGAAGACATTTCCAGAGAAAACATCGTTTCCCAGCTGGAAGAAAAGGGCATCCAGACCCGTCCTCTGTTTGCAGGGAACCTCCTGCGGCATCCCTGCTTTGATACGCTGGAAAAAGGGGTGGATTATCGCGTGATTGGGGAGTTGCCTGTGACAGACCGGATTTTGCGGGATACCTTCTGGGTGGGGGTCTATCCGGGACTGACGGCGGAACAGCTGGCTTATGAGGGGGAGGTGCTCTATGACGCCATACGGAAAGCCTGAAAGGGCTGTGGTGACGGGCGGCTGTGGATTTCTGGGGCAGGCGCTGGTGCGGACACTGCTGGAAAAAGAGATTTCCGTGACGGTTATAGATTTACCGGAAAAAGAAAAAACACTGCCCAAACGAAAGGGGCTGGACTTTCAGCCCAATGTGTGGCAGGGAGAAACGGAGCGGAAATATGATGTTTTCTATCATCTGGCATGGGCTGGCAGTGCGGGAGAGGGGCGGAAAGACGGTTTTTTGCAAACCGAAAACATCCGACAGACATTAGAAGCCTTGGCTTTGGCAAAAAAACTGGGGTGTCATACCTTTATTTTTGCAGGAAGCATCATGGAGGCGGAAGTGGAGGCAGCGAAAAAGGCTGGTTTGTCGCCAAAAGGTACGGACTGTTATGCCCTTGCCAAAACTGCCGCCGGAAACCTCAGCCGTGCCTTGGCAAAGGAATGGGGCATCAGACATGTGACAGGACGCATCACCAATACCTTTGGTGTGGGAGAAAAATCTGACCGACTCATTTGCAGGGTTATGGACGCATGGGAAAATGGGGAAGTGCCGCCTTTGACGGCAGGAGAGCAGATGTATGATTTTCTTTATGTGACCGATGCCGCAAGGGCATTTGCTGCCATAGGGGAAAGGGGTGCGGACGGCAAAAACTACATTATCGGCAGTGGAAAGCCCTGCCCTCTGCGGAATTGGCTGGAAGAAGCTATGGAAGTGACGGGGGGACGAGGGGACTTCGGAGAAATCCCCTTTATAGGTATTTCCCTGACAGAACAGGACTTTGACACTAAGGAGTTGGAACAGGATACAGGCTTTTGCTGTCGGGTGCCTTTTGTCGAGGGCATCGGCAGACTTTGGCACTGGCGAAAGGAGGGGCTGCTGTGAGCGGACTGAAATTTACGCCTATGAAACTGGAAGGGCTGCAGAAGGTAACGCCTTTTTACGCCACAGACCTGCGGGGATATTTTTTGAAAATATATGAAAAAGGGGCATTTCGGGGAGCGGGTATGGATGGGGAAATTTGGGAGAGTTTCGTGACCTTTTCCAAAAGAAATGTGCTGCGGGGACTGCATATCCAACGCCCGAACCCACAGGCAAAGCTGGTGACGGTGCTTTACGGAGAAATTTTTGATGTGGGGGTCGATTTGCGCCAAGGCTCACCTACTTATGGGCAGTGGGAGGGTCTTGTGCTGAGCCACGAAAACAGACAGGGACTGTACCTGCCGGAAGGATTTGCCCATGGATTTCTGGTACGGTCGGACTTTGCTCTGGTGAGCTATCTGTGCAGTGGGGCATATGACCCGAAAGGGGATGGGGGCATTCGCTGGGATGATGCGGATATTGGCGTGGATTGGGGACTGCCTGCGGGGATGCGTCCCATTGTGTCCCAAAGGGACGGAAATCTGTCCACATTGGCGGACTATGAAAGGCAGGGAAGCACATGGAAGGAATGACATTTCGCTGGCAAACAGACTGGTTTCGAGATTGTATGCCCCTTTTTTCCTGCTTGCTGGAAGAAGCGGAAAGAATAGCGGCAGGGAATGCGGGGGATTTTGGAAAAATGGGGGATTGGCTGGGAGAGATTGAAAACATCTGCGACCCAGTGGAAGAACTGAAAAATTGCCATTACGCCGGACAGATGATGAATGTACGCTCTGCCCTTCTGGATTTGACGCAGACAGACCAGAAGGCAGAACTGGCATCCTATACCCTCCTGCCTTTTCTGTGGGAACTAAGGGAGGAAATCTATTTCTGGGGGTGTGTGGCAGAAGATGGGGGAAAACGGAAAGCTTACTGGCAGGAGGAATTTGTGTCCCATCACAGACGGGTGAATCCGCGGAGGATAGAACAGAAAAAAGTCACGATCTTCATTCCTGCCTGCAATCACTTGGAGTATACAAAACAGTGCGTGGAAAGCGTCCTGCGTCACACGGATTTGAGGGAATGTGAACTGCTTTTGCTGGACCATGGCTCAAAAGACGGAACAGCGGCGTATTTTCACACTATCCCCAACGCAAAAGTCATTCGGTTTCGGGAAAATGTGGGCATGCTCATGTTTTCTGTTGCTTTTCGGGCATGTTGTGGGCAATATCTGGCTTTTGTCAGCAATGACACCATTGCGACGGAGGGGTGGCTTTCCCATTTGCTGGATTGCTTGGAAAGAGAAGAAAATGCTCTCAGTGCAACGCCTGTAACGCCTTTTACATCAAATTGTCAGGGAATTTCACCTTGTCCCTTGGAGGGATTGGAGGATTTTGCAAAGGAATTTTATGAAAAACGGAAAGGAAACTGGCGGCATCGGGCAAGAATCATGCCTGTCATAGGAGTGTATGATGTGGAAAAACTGGATAAGATGGGCTTTGGTGACCGCTGGTTTCAGACCATGGAGTTCTGGGATGATGATGTTTCCCTACGGGCAAGGCGAAAGGGCTTCCGGCAGTTTCTCTGTACAGACGTGTACTGCCATCATTTCGGCAGTGTCACCGGCGGCGTGGCATGGGGGCGTACGTTGGCGGCTGGACGAGAACTGTTTTTGCAGAAACATGGCGTAGATGCATGGGGGCAGGGTTTTTGCCGCAGTGAGGATATGATGGCATTGCTGCCTGAAATGGAACTGCCTGAAACATCAATTTCTTTTCTTGCTGTGGACTGCGGTATTGGGGACAGTATTTTTGAGGTGCAGAACTACCTGAAAGAGCAAGGGAAACAGGTGCAGACCTATGCTTTATCAGAAGCGGAAGGATACAGAGGGGATGTGTTTCCCTTTGTGCAGGGATGGCATACGGCAGTGGAAGGCACGGCGGCAGCTTTGACAAATGCCTTTGCGGAGCGGCGATTTTCTCTGATTCTGACGGAAAAAAGTGGACTGTCCGGGGAGAGCATGGCGGAGCGTTTGGTGTCTGGCGGATATGTACTTGCCATGGACAGTGAACTGACAAAATATTTACGTCTGGCGGGAAGAAAAGGTCATTGGAGTTTATGGCAGAAAATGTAACAGATAACAGAAAACAGCCCATTTCTACCATAATGATGTAGAAATGGGCTGCTTTTGTATGTTGACCGGCATCTAAGAAATGAAAAGTGTATAGAAGATAAGTTTTTAAGGGGAGCGTTATTCAAAAGAGAAGTATAGAAGATACAGGAAAGATAAAAGATGCCGGTCAGTGAAACCGCAGTTGAGAGAGTATGGATTCACACGCATGCAATGTCATTGTTACCGCGTTTTTACGATCAGGAAAGACTGTTGGAAACCCTATGAAAAGGGAAGGTCGGTAATATGACGAATGGGAACAGAGCAGTCAGGATGGCTGAAAAAAAGTGTGCCAATGAACTGCCTGTTTCTAAATGTGAGGCTGCATAGATACGCAGCATGAAGAACGTCATTGGGTGACAAATTCTTCTCCTCTGGTCTCCAGAACTTGGAGTTCCGAAACATTGAGATACAGATCCTGGAAGGAGCCGTTTTCCACAATTTCAGGTGTACCAGTGACGCGTATCCAGGCATTTTCGTCAGGCAATGTGCCATCGTAATGGAGCAGGAAACCACCCCAGCCGTCATTGCCGCAGCAGCCAGGACCACGGCGGTAAACCGCAGGCACATTTTGTATGCCTTCCGGATTGAAAAGCAGACCGTACATGCCTTCGACGACGATGGTTTTGTTTTCATAATCTGAAAAATTCAAAAAGATGTCATGAATCTGAGTCAGATACATTTTTTCACTGATTTCCAATACATCTTCATTTTCTAAATTACTTGTTGCCACAGGTCTTTCTGGAATGGCAGGAATCTGTTGAGATGCAACGCTGTCTTTTTCCAGAATATCTTCCAGCGTGTATGTGGTCTGGAGCTGCTGGGCAGATGACTCTATCTTTGAGATAGAAACCTTGGCTTTTGCCTGACAGCCGCTCAGCATGCAGGCAAAGATCAAAGTGCATAAGGGAAAAAGAAATCGTTTCATGACATCACATCCTTTCTTTGATTTTTCGAAACGCAAAAAAGCAGATAAAGCAAATGATATGGAGCAAAGAAATGCTGGCGCCTGTTGGTGTGGCGCAGACATAAGAAACCGTCAGACCAATGCAGAAACAAATCAAAGAAAGAAGTATGCTGCAAAGGATGACAGCGCGGAAGCTGCCAAAGGCCTGCATGGACGTAAGTGCTGGAACTACCAGTAAACTGGAAATAAGCAGGGCACCCATGGTGCGCATGCCAAGGACGATGGTCAGAGCGGTCATCAAAGCAAGAAGTCCTTGAGAGATGCCGGCAGAGCAGCCAACGGCGCTGGCAAAGATTTCGTCAAAGGTGATGGAAAAAATACGGTGATACCAGAAAAGAAATGCCAGTATCACAAACAAAGAGAGACACACAGTGAGCCAAAGTTCTTTTTGTGTGACACCCAGTATGGTGCCGAAGAGATAATTGCAGACATCTGTATTCATGCCGGTGCTGATTGAGATTACCATCACGCCAAAGGCAAGAGAGGCGGTGGAAATCAGGGCAATGGCTGCATCCGGCAGCAGAAAACTGCTTTCTTTCAGACGCAGAAGCAGAAAGGCCGCAAGGATGACAACCGGCAGAGAAATGGCCAAAGGTGCAGTATGGAGCATTGTTGCCGCTGCCAGTGTGCCGAACCCCACATGGGAAAGTCCGTCACCGATCATGGCATAGCGTTTGAGAACCATGCTTGGCCCCAAAAGAGCGGCACACAAAGAAACCAGTATGCCAACGACAAAAGCCCGCTGCATAAATGGATAGGAGAACATTTCTTGTATCAGGTGCATGAAATTTGCTGCCCCCTTTCTCCAAAACGCTGTCCTGTACCTGTGGCAAGATAGGCATCTGTGGTACCGAAAAATAACTGTTTTGTATCTAGGTGAAGAATCTTCTCGCCGTAAGAGAGGGCGTTTTTCATATCATGAGATACCATCAGCACTGCCATGTGCAGCTCTGTATGAAGCCGTTGGATTTGCTCATAGAATTCTTTGGCGGCGATAGGGTCTAGGCTGGCAATGGGCTCATCCAAAATCAGCAGATGTTTTGCCGCGCAAAGGGCCCGTGCCAGCAAGACTCGCTGCTGCTGACCGCCGGAAAGTTCCCGGAAGCAATGACGGTGCAGATGGGCAATACCCATACGTTCCAGATTTTCCATGGCTTGCTGTTTTTCTTTTTTCCCATAAAAAGGGCGCAGTTTCATGCGATTCAGACAACCCGAAAGCGTAACTTCCAACACACTTGCCGGAAAATGCTTCCATGAGGTCTTTTGCTGAGGCAGATAACCGATACCGCCTTTCAGGCAGTCCCCCAGGCGGAGGGTACCGCCGGAAGGGGGATGCAGCTGTAAGAGACCTTTTACAAGGGTGCTTTTTCCAGAACCGTTTTCACCAACGATGCAGATATACTCACCGGAAGATATGGAAAATGTGACATCTTTGACTGCCACCTTTCCATCATAAGAAAAACTGAGGTTTTCGCAGTGCAGTAATTGCATATCAGTTCAACGCCTCCTTCAGCACTTCCAGATTCTGTTCCATCAAAGACAGATATGTGGCGCCTTCTTCCACTTCTTTTGCAGAAAGGTTATGGCAGGAGTGCAGCATTCTTTTTTGCGCATGTGTGGCGTCGCAGATGGCATCGGCAATTTTGCCGTTGGAAAGCTCTATGGTAAATACCACAGGCAGCTCCGCTTTTTTCACCTGATCGATGAGAAAGGCGATGGTGGCCGGATCAGCTTCGGTCTCTGTGGAGCAGCCTGTGAAGGCGGCATAATAAGTAAGTCCATAGGCGTCAGCCAAATAGCGGAAGGGGAAACGATCCCCGAACAGGATGGTCTTGCGTTTGCTGTTTGCCATTACGCTTTTGAATTTTGCATCCAGTTCTTTCAGCTGACCGGTATAGATAACCGCGTTTTTGGAATAGAAAAGAGCGTTTTCGGAATCGATCTCCATGAGTTTCTCCGCGATCTTTTCTGCGATCTGCATGGCGTTGGCAGGAGAAGTCCAAACGTGTTCATCAATTTCTTCTTCATGGTCATGAGAAAGCATTTCGTCCAGAACTTCGTCCCCTGTCAGACTGCTGTCATAGTAGGTAGGCCAGTTTTCCATTTCTTCGGAAAGTTTATCGAAACCGTCATTTCCCATGAAGATATGGAAATGTTCGGCATGGTCTACGGGGCCAATTTCATGATCGCTGAATTGGATGTATTTGGGAGCGGCTGAAGCGGGGTCAGCAGACTGGAACTGGTAGCGGACACCTTTTTTCCCGGATTCGTAGGTGAGGATGCGGAAACCTTCATAGATATATTTTGCCGTGATTGGTTTACCGTTTTCGAAAAAGGCAATGGTGTCACCGTCAATGGTGATCCGCTCTATATCGGTCTGATAACCGGCGGTGTAATACGCTTTGTATTCCGCTTCGGCCTTATCCTGTTTTTCTGCCGCTTTATGGGCAAAAACCAGGTCAAGGGTACCATCCAGCAAGTAAGGATAGACGGACTGCCAATCCCCCTGCCAGTCGGCAAGGGTACGATCCTGTACGTCGGCATCTTCAAAGACACCGTCATGATGGTCTTCTTCATGTTCATGTTCCATGCCTTCCACCACTTCTTCTGTAACAGTTGGTACGCAATCTATCAGACGCATGGTCTGGGGCGCACGATCGCCAAGAGAGGCCAAAAGGTCTTCTACCCAGACATCATTTTCGCTGCCGGTATAGATAAACAGATCTGCATTCTCAATGGTTTTGATATCCTGAGGTGTTGGTTCAAAGGAGTGGCTTTCTGCGCCGGGCTTGAGCAGCAATGTGATATCTGCCTTGTCTTTGGCAATTTCCCTTGCGAAATCGTAGGGCGGGAAGATCGTGGTTACAATCTTTATATTGCCGCTGGAAAGGGTTGCCGGCTGTCCGGAAATGCCGCATGCCGCAAGAAATAAAACGACAAGAATCATAGATGATAACATGAGAATACGTTTCATGATAAATCAACCTCCAATATGAAATTTGAAATGTACAATTGTGAAATAAAATATGTTGGGAATGGCTGTATTGAAAAGAAATACAGTGATAAAGATGTGAAAAATGAGGTATTAATGATTCAATCTCACATGAAGCTGAACCAGTGTTTTTGTAAAATTGTCAGTTGTTTTTTGCAGAGTAACTGTGAGAATGGACAGAAAAGTCCAGAAAAAAATAGATACATTTCCTAAGGAAAAGGAAAATTGTTCTTTGATGCGTTCCAGATTCTGGATTTGATGACAAATGGGGCATTGATCGCCCTGACAGGGATGATGGGCTTCCTTTACTTCATAAGCCAAAGAAAGTGTAAAAAAGGCAAGCAAATAAAAGACCAAAATGGCCGCCACAAGTTTTGCTTTGGTTTTATGTTGAAGTGGATTCATGTACTTACCCTCTTGTGAATTTGTCTGGATAAAATAAGATTGGGTATGATATAGGCCAAACAAATAGTATTTATATATGAAAACTATGAATTATATGTCTATGTATTTTGAAATAACAAAATATTTTATAAAATGATATTATTTTGAATTTAACATATTGCCATGGGAAAGGCAATCATACATTTATGGTTTTTAAAATTACAAACAGAATACAAAATGTATATGAAAACTGCCACGAAACAGTATGATACCGGAGTATTTTCGCAGAATAGGATCTGGAACACAAACATATGATATGAAAAAAGAGGGGAGGCGCAATACATAAAAAAGTCTGAAACCACATCAGCAGTTGGGATTCCAGACTTTCTTTTCGTTACTTTAGAAATGTTTTATTTTGCGTTGCAAACAAAATTGCTTTCGATGGCGTGGGCAATGACCTGCATTTTGAACCGCCGTTTTTTGCATAGACGGCAGCTGCGGCAGGCGGTGTCGCTGTCCTCCGGCAGAACGAAGCGGATGGATTTCACATGGATGTCTCGGCAGCCGTTGGCGTGATGGGCGGGAATGGTGAATGTCTGGAAGCCACGGGGGCGGCTTTCGCCTTCGTCGTCAATTTCCGTCAGGATCAATGCCAAGGCAGTGGAGCGGTTAGGGCAGATCTGACGCAGGGTCAGGCTGCATTCCAAGATACGACCCGCGTTCTCCCAGATAAAATTTCCCAGATCATACTCCAGAAAATCCTGACAGTCGTCCATGGTGAATGTGACCACAGGCGGGCAGGGAGTGACGTCGATTTCCTCAGTGCAGTCCGTAAATACCTTGCGGACAGGGAAGATGACCACATTGTTTTCCGCATCGGAATACGAAATTTCTTTCATGGGGGCTTTTTCGCCAGAAGTGGTGGCAATGTGCTTCAGGCGGAAGCGCAGTGAAGCCCCTTCGATGGTCGTTGCCCCAAGTTTCGCGATGCTCCAGCGGAAGGAATGAGCATCCAGCTGTTGTGCGGTGCCTTTATCCGGCGGCAGCAGTTCTGTCAGGATAAAGTCGTCAGACACAAATCCTTGCATGAGGATTTCTGTTGCGCCGGAATTGGAAATGTTGGCAGCCAGCTCGGCAAAGATTTCTTCCAATTCCGCTGGGGTAGGGGCAATGGAAAGGAAGGATGTGACGGGCGTGGATACCCAAAGGGATGCGGCAGGTACATCTGTGCCAAAGAGACCTTTGAGCACAACGCAGTAAATGACAACGCCGTTTTCTTTTGCCAATGTGGTGATGGGCACAGCGAAACCGCCGGCGGTGCTTTGCCCGTCTGTGAACATGACCATGATTTTCTGGTGGGTAGTGTCCGGGTCGAAGAGGCTGTATGCTTTGGTGAAAGCGTCCTCGTGGTTGGTGCTGCCGTCGATGGTCAGGTTATTGACAGCCGTTTTCAGGTCTGCCGTATTTGTCAAAAATCCTGTCCGCTGAGTGGCAGTCCGGGCAAAGCTGACGATGGCAATCTGGCTGCCGCCGCCGATATTGCCGTCCTGATTTTCGTCAGTGGATTCGTCGATGATGTCGATGAATGTTTTGACACTGGCTTTCATGGCGGCAAAAGGTTCACCTTCCATGCTGCCGGAACAGTCCAGCACCATGACGATGTCTGCCGGATTGGAAACGATGTCGGGACCTGCGGAAAGAGAAAGAATCCCTTCTACCTCGCCGCCGCAGGAAATGGTATCGGGAAAAAGTGTATAAGAAGAAGCAGTAATACCCATAATGAAAATGCCTCCTGTAAAGTTTTGTACTTGCTTTATGATATGCAGCAGGAGGTTGTTTTGACACGAAGGGGGCACAAATATGGAAATGAAAGGAAAAAAGAAATGCTGGTTTTATATTCTGGTGCCGCTGGTGGCAGGAGCGGCAGCGGGCATGATTTCCGGCAGCGGCATGGCAGCTTATGAACAGATGGCAAAACCGCCCTTATCACCGCCGGGATGGGTATTTCCGGTGGTCTGGACGATTTTGTATATCCTTATGGGCATTGCCGCCTGTCTGGTGGCAAAAAGTTATGACCCAGACAGTCAGGAGGCAATCAGGGCTTTTTGGTGCAGCTCATCGTCAATGTAATCTGGCCCATTCTGTTTCTTGGTCTGGGGCTTTGCGGTCTGGCTTTTGGGTGGCTGGTGCTGCTTTGGGTGCTGGTGTTCCGGCTGTGGAAACAGTTTAAAAGCATCGACAAACGGGCAGGATATTTGCTGGTGCCTTATTTGCTGTGGCTCACATTCGCAGGGTATTTGAATCTTTCCATCTGCCTTATGGGGTATTGAAGGACGGGAGCAGCTATGTTACCATGTCCCTAAGGAATCAAAAGAAATGAGGCGAGGATATGGCAAAGCTGCGAAAAACATTGGGAAGTCCTACGGAACCGGCAGTGGTGGCGTTGATGGAAGGCATGGAAGGAAAGTCCAAAGAAACCCTGACAACATGGGCAATGGCTTATGTGACGGAAAAGTATCTGCCCTTGGTGGCAGAAACGCCGCTTTTTGCGGAACTGCTGGAAAAGACAAAAGATTGCATGGTTAGCAGTCTGCCTTTGAAGGAATGGAAAGGGCTTCTCTCTGAGGCGAGAAAAGCGTCAGCGGCGGAAAAAGAGCCTGTACGGGAAGCAGCGGCAAGAGCCATTGTCACCGCCTGCGGCACATGGCAGACACCCACCAATGCTTTGGGATTTTGTTTTTATGGGGCAGCGGCTATGGCTTACCATCAGGCAGGTACGGCAGAAACCAAAGAAACCTATGATATGCTTGCCACAAAGGAATTGGAACAGATTTTGGCATCTTTGAAACAGGTAAAGACTGCACCGGATGAACAGGCGGCAAAACTTCAATGGAATTGTTGAGATAGGATGATAAAAAGTCGGAGAAAGCAACTTCCCTTAAGAAAACATACAGACACAATCTTAATAAAGATAAGAAAGCTGGAATCCTCTGTATGAAAAGGATTTCAGCTTTCTTTGTTTTCTTATGAAGATGCCCCTAAACTTCCGGCTTTTTTCATTGAAAAAATTTTTGACATGCTGTAACGTTTTTTGTTTTTGTGCGTGAATTGGGTGAAAGGGGGGAAAAACATGGACTTTGACCAAGTGTATCGGGCGTTTTTCCGGGATGTGCTGTTCTATGTCTGGGGGTTGTGCGGTGACCGTGTGCTGGCAGAGGAAATCGCTCAGGAAACTTTTTTCAAAGCCCTGAAATCCATTGACCGATTTGACGGGCAGGGGGATATTCGCCCATGGCTCTTTGCCATCAGCAAGAACACCTATTATGACCATTGTCGGAAGCAGAAAAAGACGGAGCCCTTGGAAGCAGAAAAGGAACAGGCAGCGGAACCGTTGTTTTTGGAGAAAATGACAGACGCGGAAACGGCTTTTGCGGTGCATGGATTTCTCCATGAAATGGACGAGCCATACAAAGAGGTGTTTACCCTGCGGGTATTTGGGGAACTGCCTTTCGAGAAAATTGGACAACTTTTCGGAAAAAGCGCAAGTTGGGCAAGGGTGACTTATTACAGGGCAAAACAGAAAGTGACAGCATATATGGAGGAGATGGAGCATGAATAAAATCAACTGTAATATCATTGGAGATTTGCTGCCGTTATATGTGGATGGAGCGGTCAGTGAGGACACAAAAAAACTGGTGGAGGAACATCTGGCAGAATGTGCGGACTGCAAAAAAGCGGCAGAGGACATGAGAAAAGAATTGGTGCTGACTGTCCATGAGACGGTAAGGGCGGCGGAAACCAGTTTTTTGCAGAAAATGAAGAAAACGTGGCAGAAAAGGCGGATTCGTACCGCAGTGATTTCTGTTGCAGTAACGGCAGGAGTCATTTTGGGAAGTTATATGGCGCTGACTATCCCCCAGTGGATTATTCCCTATAAGCCAGTGGATTTTTCTGTGGCAGTAGAGGACGGGATGGTCTGTGTGTATTATACAGGGAAAGGCAGGATTAACTGCTCTTATGGTTATGATGGAGAAGATGAATTTTTCTTATACTTTACACAAAGTCCATGGTCTGCCTATGTGGAACCGCTTTTGGAAGATGCGGAGCAGGAGGAGCCCTATCGCTATCAGATAGACTCTGTAGACTGTATCGCGAAAGTTTATTATGGTGAGTTTAGTAAAGGGCTGGATGTACTTTATGGCAAAGAGGCGGAAATGGCAGCGCAGACGGAGCTGATCTGGATAAGGGATGAAGCTTCCCAGTAACAGAAAAAAGCACAAAACCAAGAGGCTTTGTGCTTTTTGTGTTTGCAAATGACAATCAGAATTTTTCCATTTCATCCAGCAGGCTTTCGAAAACAGCCATGGCGTTTTCCACAGCATCTTTCTTAGACATATCCACGCCCGCACCTTTCAGCAGGTCAATGGAATATTCGCTGTCGCCTTTGGAAAGGAAGTCCAGATATGCGTCCACAGCAGGCTGTCCTTCAGAAAGGATTTTTCTGGAAAGGGCAATGGCTGCGCTGTAACCGGTTGCATACTGATATACATAGAAAGCGTTATAGAAATGGGGGATTCTTGCCCATTCGATGTCGATTTCTTCATCAATGACGATGTCATCACCGAAATACAGTCTGTTCAGGTCATGGTAAATTTTGTTCATGCCTTCCCATGTCAAAGGTTCGCCTTTTTCTGCCATTTCGTGGGTAATCTTTTCAAATTCCGCAAACATGGTCTGGCGGAACAAAGTACCGCGGAACTGTTCTAAGAAGTAGTTCACCAGATATTTCCGCATGTTTTTGTCCTCTGTTGTTTTCAGCAGGTATTCCATGAGGAGGGCTTCGTTGCAGGTGGAAGCCACTTCTGCCACGAAAATTTTATGTCCGCTGTAAAGATAAGGCTGTTTTTCCCATGTGAAATAGCTGTGAAGGGCGTGACCCATTTCATGTGCCAGTGTGAACATGCTGTTGACGGTGTCGTTATGGTTCAGGAGCACATAGGGGTGTACGCCGTAGCTGCCCCAGGAATATGCGCCGCTGCGTTTGCCTTCGTTTTCGTAAACGTCAATCCAGCCTGCGTTCATGCCATAATGGAGAGCGTCGGTGTATTTTTTGCCCATGACAGCAAGGGCTTTTTCTACGGTTTCTTTTGCTTCTTCGAAAGTGATTTTTGCGTCCACATCCTCCACCAAGGGTGCGTACAGATCGTACATGTGGACTTCGTCCAGCCCCAGCAGTTTTTTTCTGAGGGCAACATAACGATGCATCAGATGCAGATTGGCATGGACGGTTTCGATGAGGTTATCATAAACAGAAAGAGGAATATTGTCATCATATAATGCCATGGCTCTGGCAGAGTCGTACTTTCTGGCGGAAGCAAAGAATACGTCGCTCTTCACGGAAGCAGCGTAAGTTGCCGCCAGTGTGTTTTTCTGCTTCAGATAAGAAGCGTACAATGTCTGGAATGCTTCTTTGCGGACACGGCGGTCACTGCTTTCCAAGAATGTCACATATCTGCCTTTGGTCAGAGGCACTTTGTCCCCATCGGCATCGGTGATGTCCCCAAAACGCATATCTGCGTCGTTGAGCATGGTGAAAATGTTCTGGGGTGCGCCGCCCAGTTCCGCTGTTTTTGCCAGCAGGCTTTCTTCAGCAGGAGAAAGGGTGTGGGCTTTCTGACGCAGGAGATTGTCAAAGAAATGGTCGTAGAGGTGGAAATCTTCCGCCCGTTCCATACGGAAATCCGCCAGCACATCTTCCGGCAGGGAAAGGATTTCCGGTGTCAGGAAGGAAATGGCGTCGGAATAACGGATCAGGAGCATTTCTGCTCTGGAAGCCATACCCTGATAGAAAGCATTGGCGCTGTCTTCATGCATACGCATGTTGGCATAGGTATAAACCTGATCCAGAATCAGAGACAGTTCCTGATTCTTTTCCAGGCATGCCAAAAGTGTGGCTGCGCTTTCACCCAGATGACCGCTGTAAGCAGAAAGTTCTGGAATTTCTTCCATGAGCATGGTATAAGCTTCTTCCCAGAGGGAATCATTTTCATAATAGTCTTCGATGTGCCATTTATCTGCGGCGGCAACATCAGACCGCTTCGGTAAGATATGTTTCAAATGGAATCATCCTTTCTATATTGCTGAATTTGTCAGACGGGAAACGTCCCTTTTGTGGGATTTCACAGGGGCATGCCCCTTTTTTGCGTGAAATCTTTTTTTAGTATACCACTTTTGGCTAAGAATAAAAAGGAGTTATAGGCATATGACGACAAAACAGGAAAATCTATACAAAACATGAATGTATTGGTGAATATTTTCTTGCTGAATGTTGGAATTCATAGTATGATGATAATGAGGTGAGGTAGCATGAAAGATTGCTTGAAAGTATTACTGGTGGCCTCTGAGGCTGCGCCCTTTATCAAAAGCGGCGGTCTGGGCGATGTGGCAGGTTCTTTGCCCAAAGCACTGCGGGCACAGGGTGTCGATGTGCGGGTAGTCATTCCCCGTTACATGACAGTTAAGGAAAAAGAAATGTATGGAGTGGAATATCTGGGCGAATTCCCTGTTCATCTGCTGTGGCGGACACAGCAGGCAAAAATTCTGGTGAAGCCCGGTGAAATCCCCATTTATTTTATAGAAAATAATTTTTATTTCGGTCGCGGCGGCTTATATGGCTATGGCGATGACAACGAACGTTTTGCATTCTTTGGCAAAGCGGTTATGGATATGATGGCAATGCTGGACTTCTATCCCGATGTGATCCACTGCAATGACTGGCAGACTGGTCCTGTCTGCATGTATTTGAAGGAAATCTATCGGAAGATGATCTACTATTCTCGTATCAAGACACTGTTTACCATTCATAACTTGCAGTATCAGGGGAATTTTGACAAGAGCACCATGGAACTTCTGGGTGTGCCCTATTACTGTTATGAAAATGGCAACGTGGAATTTTACGGCAATGTCAGCTACATGAAAATGGGCTTGATGTATGCAGACCGTATCAGCACCGTCAGCCAGACTTACGCCAAAGAAATCCAGACATGGCAGTATGGCTATGGCATGGATGGTATTTTGAAAAGCCGGAAGAATGTCCTCAGCGGCATCATCAACGGCATTGACTATGTGACAAACGATCCCGCTACAGACAAACGGATTCAGGTGCATTTCGACGCAGATCATCTGGAAGGCAAGGCGGAAAACAAACGGTTATTACAGGAAAGATTGGGTCTGGAACAGAGAGATGTGCCCATCATCGGCATGATCACCAGACTGGCAGACCAGAAAGGTCTGGATATCCTTTCTTATGTATTTGATGAAATGATGTGCAGAGATGTGCAGTTCGTTCTGCTGGGTACAGGGGAAAATCGTTTTGAATACCTGTTCCGCAGTATGGAAGAACGCTATCGCGGCAGAGTCAGCGCCAATATTTTCTTCGACGAAAATCTGGCACAGCAGATCTATGCAGGTTCTGATATGTTCCTGATGCCTTCTCTGTTTGAACCCTGCGGTCTGGGTCAGATGTTTGCCCTGCGTTATGGTACCGTACCCATCGTGCGGAAAACCGGTGGTCTGGCAGACACCATCTTCCAGTACAGCACAGAAACAAAAGAGGGCAATGGTTTCCTCTTTGAAACATACGACGGCAACGGGCTTCTGTGGGCATTGGATCAGGCCCTTGCAGTATACCATCAGGGCAAAGATGAATGGCAGAATGTGGTAAAAAATGCAATGGCTTCCAATTATTCCTGGGAAAGCTCCGCAAGAGAATATATCAAGCTCTATGAAAGCCTGCGGGACGGCGAATAAGCCTTTTCGCATTTACAGAAAACAAAAACAAGAAGTCAGAAATTTTAATGGGAAGTTTCTGGCTTCTTTTTTGGTTAGAATTTGGCTTTCCCCTGTCCAATGGTTTGCAAAAGAACGGTGAATGTAGTATGATGAAAGCCTAAAGACGCACAGAAGGAGGGTCTGGTTTTAATGGAAAAACAAACCCCAAAAAAATTTCATTTTACAAAGCAGATGAAAATCGGTCTGGCTGTGGTGCTGGTGCTTTGCATCGGCTGCGGTCTGGTATATCTGGATACGGCTTACGGCAGCGGGAAAATCCGCAGTCTGTTTGTCAAATCCAGTGTGACACAAAATGCAGGAAACGCTTCAGCAGGGGTGCTGGCGGAAATCCCTCTGGATGCGGGCAGTTCCGCGTCTTTTGCTGTGTTTGATGAGGCATTTTTGCTCTGCACAAAAGACGGTGCCAAGTATTACAACAGTGTAGGCGACCAGAAATGGAACGACACATTCAATATGACCACACCTACAGTGATTCAGGAAGGCTCTTTCATGGCTGTAGGCGATCTGGGCGGCAAGAATGTCCGGGTCTATGACGAAAGCGGCCTGCTGTATAATGTACAGCTGGAAGGAAATCTCAGTCAGTTTGCCCTGAACCAAAACGGGTATCTTTCTTTGCTGGAAAAGAAAGACAGTGGTTACGAGGTAAAAATCTATAATTCCAAAGGCACACTGCTCAAAGGCAGGGTGGAAGAAACCGCAGGGGTATACCCCATTTCCACGGACGTGTCCGATGACAATAAGTCTTTTGCTGTCAGCTATGTGGATACCACCGATGTGTATCCCATTGGGCGGGTGCTGTTTTTCTATGTCAATCCAGAAGACAGCGAAAACTATACAGATAGTTTGTATGCTTCTGCTGCGGATAAGGCAGATGAAATCATTGGCACCATTAGTTATCGCAGCAACGGCGTTCTGGCGGCAGTTTCCGATAAGGGCGTTTATGGTTTCAAGGACAGCGAAGAAGTCTGGAGTTACTATTTGACCAATGTGGTGGATTATGTTTCTTTCCAGCAAAAAGACAGAGTGGTGCTCACATTGGGTGATGACCTGCCCGGAGAAGAAGGCAAGGAAGAAGGCACTGTCTGCTGGCTCAGTGCCAATGGGGCAGAGGAAGCTTCTTATGTCAGCGGAAAGGACATCACCTATCTGAGTGTATGGAAAGATGGCATTGTGTTGGGCACAGACCATACTTATACAGGCATCCGCCATACGGGACGGGAAGCTTGGGTTTATCAGGCAACACAGGATGTGACAGACGTGATCCCCATGGAAAGCTTTTCCCGTGTGCTGGTGGTAGGGCAGGATATGGCGCGGATTCTGGATATGGACAAATACACAGGCGAGGTGCCTGACGTGCCGGAAGATACTGTAGAAACTACACCAGAAGTGCAGACAGATGAATCACTGCCGGCAGAAGGAGAAACAAATACGGATGCAACCTAGGAGGATGGCAGTCAGGAAGGAACAGAAACATCCGGAACAGAAGAAACAAATGCATCTGATACGCAGGAAACGGAAACAACGGAAACAGAAACAGCAACAGATACGGAAACAAGAGAAAATACAGAAACAACTCAGCCTGCGGAGAATACGGAATCGGGGGATGTTCCCGCAGAGTCTTAATGGTAGGAGGTGGGCAGAAGGATGACATTTTTGCCCTATATATTAGATATTCTGGCGTTGGTGCTGGTGGTGGGGACGGCAGTGCAGGCGTACCGCAAGGGTTTTGTGCGGGCGGCGCTGAATTTCCTGCCAATGGTGGCAGCACTGGCGGCAACCAGGTTTTTGACGCCTACGGTCAGTGAGCTTTTACGAAAAACACCCTTTTTCGATGCCCTGACCAATACAGTAGGCAATGGACTGCATTTGGAGAACGCCATTGGGGACGCTGCCATGCAGACCCAGACAGAAATCATTGAAAGTATGCATTTGCCGGATTTTCTGAAGGAAAGTCTGGTGGAAAACAATAACCCGGTGATTTATCATCTGCTGGATGTGGAAAGTTTGCAGTCCTATATTGCAGGTTTTCTGGCAAATATCTGCATCAATATCATCAGTGTACTGCTGGTGTTTGTTGTGGTATGGCTGGCAGTGAAATTTGTGCTGAAGGCGCTGAATCTCATCAGCAAACTGCCTGTATTGAATTTCTTCAACCGGGCATGTGGTTTTTTGGTAGGTTTGCTGAAAGGATTGTGCGTAGCATGGCTCATTTGTTTTGTGCTGACATTTTTCCAGTGCAATTCCGCCTTTGACTTTTTCTTCGACGCGCTGAATTTGACCCATGTGGCACTGCCTTTGTACGAAAACAACATATTGATGTATTTTATTTTGACCATATTTGCTTGAATTGACGAGAAAAATGACGGTGTGAAAACCGTTATTTTTTTGTGGGAAGAAACGGGAAAAGCCGTTGCTTTTTTGAAATCCATATGTTAAAATGCCACATCTTTCGAAAGAAATCTAAATTGAAAGAGGAAATTTATGAAACAAACAACAGGAAAAGGGAAGCAATGGCTGATGCTGCCAGTGGTTCTGTTATTTTTGTGCGCATGTGGCACACAAAAACAGACGGTGGAAATGTCGTCAGAAGTTTATGAACTGCCGCAGAGCTGCGGAGAACTCATAGTTACGGCGGATATTGGCAGCGTTTTCATCCAGAAAGGAGAAAAGGCAGAATTGAAAACAGAACATGTTGTTTCTCAGTGGCTGACAGTGACAGAGGAAAATGGCGTTGTGACTGTATCCTATATCCCACCGGACGAAGAAGCGGTGGAGGACATGGAAACAGACAGCCATCATTTGACGCTGACTTTGCCGGAGGAGTGGACACTGGAAAAAACTTCGTTGACAGCAGGCACAGAACCATTTTATGTGGATGGGGCAGAAGCAAAAGAATTATTGCTGCATCAGGGCACTGGACAGATGATGCTGAAACATGTAACGGCGGAAAATCTGGAGCTGGAATGCGGCGGCGGTCTGGCAGAAGGGGAATATCTGCAGGTGGCAAAGAAGCTGATCATCCATGGCGGCATGGGAGATGTGGACTTTGCTGGCAGTCTGGGGGATAAAATTCAGCTGGATGGCGGCACAGGAAAAATTTCCCTGACTATGCCGGAAACAGCAGAGGATTATGATATATCCGGTTCTTTTTTCACCAGAAATGTTACGGTAAATGGAAAAACATTGGAGCCGGAAGTTTCTGTGGAACAAAATGGCGGCGATTTGGATAGCTGGGAAATGGATTTTGACGAGGATTTTGTTGTTCCCCAGCAAAAAACAGAAGGGAAAAAGCAAATCTGCATAGATGGCGGCACAGGTGAAATTGCGCTGACTTTTGCCGGAAATACAGAAAAGGGGGCGACAGCATGATTCCAAGAGGGGTAATACTGGATTGTTGTTGTGTTTTGCTTGGAGCCAATGCTGGCACACTGCTGCGGAATAAGATTCCCACAAAACTTCAGGAGCCACTGATGGTGATATTCGGTATGTGCGCCATTGCCATTGGTATGGTTTCTGTGGTGAAACTGGAGTCTTTGCCGGCAGTGCTTCTGGCACTGATATTGGGAACGATTATAGGAGAATTGGCTGACTTGGACAGAAAAATCAAAACGGGATTTTTGCATGGACTGCATCACCTGCATTTCAAAATTGAAGGGGATAAAGAAGTTTATATGCGGTTTTATCTGGTGGTGGCAGTGACCCTCTGTGCCAGCGGAACCAACATCTTCGGTGCCTTTCAGGAAGGCGCAACGGGGGATATGACCATATTGATGTCAAAGGCGGTTATGGATATTTTCGCGGCGGCAATATTTGCCATGGCACTGGGATTTGGCATGAATCTGATTGTGGTGCCGCAGTTTCTCATATTGTCCTTATGTTTTTACGCGGGAAAATGGATGATGTCCTATCTTGACCCGGCAGCTATACAGAATTTTATTGCCGTAGGTGGCTTGATGACATTTATTTTGGGACTGAATATTGCAAAAATCAAAGAAGTGCGGGCGGCAAATCTGCTGCCGGCATTGGCGGTCGTGTTCCCGGCAACGGCGTTTTTCCATCTGTTAGGCGCGTAAAATGAAAAAAGTTTTCGACGAAAAGCCCTGTTTTTACAGGTTTTTTGTGTTTTGTAAAAAAATCTTAAAAAATTGTAAAAAAGATGTTGACAAGAAATAGTTCCCATGATAATATACTTAGGCGGTCGCAAGAACGACCGAAACAAAAAGAAAGAATGCACCTTGAAAACTGAATACAAGACAAACAAGAGTCAATAAAATCGAGAAATTTATTGAAAAATAAAATGTAGTAAAGCAATCAACATTTTATTTCGCTATAAATGATCATTCCAAGAACAAAAGCTATTGTTTTTAGAACCGACACAAACGCAAGTTTGTGTTGCAAGAAGGTCAAGCAAGAAAGAGCACAGGGTGAATGCCTTGGCACTGGGAGCCGATGAAAGACGTGGTAAGCTGCGAAAAGCTTCGGGGAGGCGCAAACAGCCATCGATCCGGAGATTTCTGAATGGGGAAACCTACTTGAGCAAACCTCAAGTATCCATACGTGAATCCATAGCGTATGGAAGGGAACGTTGTGAACTGAAACATCTAAGTAGCAATAGGAGGAGAAAGAAAAATCGATTTCCTAAGTAGCGGCGAGCGAAAGGGAAAGAGGCCAAACCGAAGGACCTGGTTCTTCGGGGTTGTGGACTGCATCAAGCGATGGAGGCTATGGTAGTCGAACTGTTTTGGGAAAGCAGACCAAAGACGGTGAAAGTCCGGTAGACGAAACCAGAAGACCCGCTGCAGGATCCAGAGTACCACGGGACACGAGAAACCCTGTGGGAAGCCGGGGGGACCACCCCCCAAGCCTAAATACTCCCCAGTGACCGATAGTGAAGCAGTACTGTGAAGGAAAGGTGAAAAGAACCCCGGGAGGGGAGTGAAAAAGAACCTGAAACCTTGTGCTTACAAACAGTCAGAGGTCTACGGACTGATGGCGTACTTTTTGTAGAACGGTCCGGCGAGTTACTAATGCCAGCGAGGTTAAGTGGTCAGAAGCCACGGAGCCGAAGGGAAACCAAGTCTGAATAGGGCGTAAAGTTAGTATTAGTAGACCCGAAACCGGGTGACCTATCCATGTCCAGGTTGAAGGAGCCGTAAAAGGCTTTGGAGGACCGAACACACATCTGTTGAAAAAGGTGGTGATGAGGTGTGGATAGCGGAGAAATTCCAATCGAACTCGGAGATAGCTGGTTCTCCTCGAAATAGCTTTAGGGCTAGCCTCGAGATGGAGTCTAACGGAGGTAAAGCACTGAACTGACGCGGGGCCCAAAAAGGTTACCAACTCATATCAAACTAAGAATGCCGTCAAGATACCCTCGGGAGTCAGTCTGCGTGAGATAAGTCGCGTGGACAAAAGGGAAAGAGCCCAGACCGACAGCTAAGGTCCCAAAGTACGTGTTAAGTGGAAAAGGATGTGGGATTTCATAGACAACTAGGATGTTGGCTTAGAAGCAGCCATACATTTAAAGAGTGCGTAACAGCTCACTAGTCGAGAAAACCTGCGCCGAAAATTTAACGGGGCTAAAACACGACACCGAAGCTACGGCTTGACAGCTAACGCTGTTAGGGGTAGAGGAGCATCCTGCAAGGACGAAGCCAAAGTGGAAACGATGGTGGACGAAACAGGAGAGAGAATGCCGGAATGAGTAGCGAGATAGAAGTAAGAAACTTCTAGGCCGAATATCTAAGGTTTCCTGGGTAAAGCTAATCTTCCCAGGGTTAGTCGGGGCCTAAGGCGAGGACGAAAGTCGTAGTCGATGGATAACAGGTTGATATTCCTGTACTACGTATCATCAGAACTGTGGGGACGCAGGAGGATAGGAAAACCGGGGAATGGAAAAACCCGGCTAAGCACAAAGTCAAGGGAGATAGGCAAATCCGTCTCTTGATGATGAAGTGCGATGGGGACTGAACAAAAGTAGGGAAGTTTCCGAATCCACACTGTCGAGAAAAGCCGCTATTGTGTGATACGTACCCGTACCGTAAACCGACACAGGTAGATGAGGAGAAAATCCACAGGCCGACGGGAGAAGTGTTGTTAAGGAACTCGGCAAAATGACCCCGTAACTTAGGGAGAAGGGGAGCCACGCAAGTGGCCGCAGAAAAGAGGCTCAAGCGACTGTTTAGCAAAAACACAGGTCTCTGCGAAACCGAAAGGTGAAGTATAGGGGCTGACACCTGCCCGGTGCTGGAAGGTTAAAAGGAGAGGTTCGACGTAAGTCAAAGCTTTGAATTCAAGCCCCAGTAAACGGCGGCCGTAACTATAACGGTCCTAAGGTAGCGAAATTCCT
>ERZ827037.564-NODE-564-length-47362-cov-312.668506_pt1 | contig 47362 bp, 27 predicted proteins | sample MGYA00519924_ERZ827037 | MGnify/ENA primary metagenome ERZ827037 (study PRJEB31778, sample SAMEA3449250) | human gut metagenome | biome: human gut; feature: human-associated habitat; material: faeces | place: United Kingdom | collected 2010/2012 ... | reverse complement strand
TTGCCGACAAACTGAACATCAGCCTCACCACCGTCATCACCCACCGCAAGAACATTGTGGAGAAACTGGGTATCAAGTCCGTATCGGGACTGACAATCTATGCCGTGATGCACGGCTACATCGATGCCGACAGGATATAAACCGGATGGCAATCCCCCTGCCGCCCCGCATCTCCCGGCATCATAATCCTCATAAATTAGGATTGCACGGGCTGGAGATTTCGCGTTACTTTGCAAGCGAAACAAAACCAGTTATGAAACAATATAAGATTATTCCCCTGATTCTGACGTTCCTCACTGCCGGTAATGTGTCGGCAGCAGATTTGGACACCTTGAAAGTAGTAGACGTGGAAGAAGTCCTCGTCATCGCAGCCCCCAAAGAAAACCGCAAGCTGCGCGAACAGCCCACAGCCGTCACCCTGCTTTCGCAGCAGGATATGCAGGCGGCACAGGTGAACTCCATCAAGAACCTGACCGGACTCGTTCCCAACATGTTCATCCCCGACTACGGTTCGCGCCTTACTTCCGCCGTCTATATCCGCGGTATCGGTTCGCGCATCAACACGCCGTCCGTGGGGCTGTATGTGGACAATATCCCCTACATCGACAAGTCCGCTTTCGACTTCGACTACTCCGACATCGAACGCATCGACGTACTGCGCGGCCCGCAAGGAACGCTGTACGGACGCAATGCGATGGGCGGACTGATTAAGATTCACACCAAATCGCCTTTCTCCTATCAGGGCACGGACTTGCGCATCGGCGCAGGCACGCACAATGCCTACAACACTTCGCTGACGCATTACCATCGGGTGTCCGAGCGTTTCGCTTTCTCTACCGGCGGCTTCTATGACTACGAAGGCGGCTTCTTCCGCAACGCAGCGCTGGAGAATAAGAAGACAGACAAGAGCCAATCGGCCGGCGGACGCTTCCGCGGCATCTACCTGCCTTCCGAGAACTGGAAAGCAGACCTGAACGTGAGCTACGAATACAGCGACCAGGGCGGCTATCCGTACTATTATACCGGCAGCGTCAACCCCGCCGCCCAAAGCGAAGAGATGAAATCCTACATCGGCACAATCTCCAACAACCGCGAAAGCAGCTACTACCGTAACCTGCTGAATACAGGGCTGAACCTCGAATATCAGGCGCAGCGCTTCACCCTGAGCGCCGTAACGGGCTATCAGTTCCTGAAAGACCGCATGTTCATCGACCAGGATTTTACGGCGAAAGACATCTATACGCTGGAACAGAAGCAACGCATCCATACCCTGAGCGAAGAGATTGTGATGAAAAGCAAAGGCAGCAGCCGCTGGCAATGGGCTACGGGCGTCTTCGGCTTCTACCAGTGGCTGAAAACCGACGCTCCGGTGATCTTCAGGGAAGACGGCATGGGAATGCTGGGGCAGATGCTGGGCAGTGTAATCCCGTCCAAAATAGAAGTTCCCCTGCCCATGCCCGGTATGGGAATCAATATCCTGCCGTCCTTGCGGCCCGGCAACAGCAATCTGCTCATCAACGGTAATTTCGACACACCGCTTCTCAACGGAGCGTTGTTCCACCAGTCTACTTTCCGGGACCTGTTCGGTCTTACGGGATTATCTTTCACCGCCGGCCTGCGCCTGGATTATGAGAAGATGAAGATGACCTACGACTCCGGCACTGCAATGGACTATACGGTAGGTATCAAAGGAGAAATGGTGCGGGGCGGGCAGGTTATCAAAGAAATACCGATGATGCCCGAAACGGCACTCACCGTACAGTCGCGCTACCACGGTTCCATCGACAAGGACTACCTGCAACTGCTGCCGAAGTTTGCCCTTCAATACGACTTCAAGAACAATCGGGGCAACGTCTATGCAACCGTGAGCAAGGGCTACCGTTCGGGCGGATACAACATCCAGATGTTCTCCGACCTGTTGCAGTCCAGCCTGAAAAACGACATGATGCGACAGACAAAAGAGGAGATTCTGAAAGCCGTAGAGGGTTCTCCCAGCGCATCCTACAAAGACCTTATCAACGAAATGTTCCCCGACGCAGGCGAGAATCCCGACGCCCGCTCCGCCACCGAATACAAACCGGAGCAAACCTGGAACTACGAAATCGGTACTCACCTGAATCTTTTCAATAACCGTCTGCGTACCGATGCCGCACTCTTCTGGCTGGAGACGCGCGACCAGCAAATCTCACGCTTTGCAGGAGCAAGCGGCTTGGGACGCGAAACGGTGAATGCAGGCAAAAGCCGCAGCCTTGGCGCCGAACTGTCCCTGGCTGCCGCCATTACTGCCGACTTCACGCTGAACACCAGCTACGGCTATACGTATGCCACCTTTAAGGATTACGTAACCAATGCCCGCGTCAACGGACAGCTTCAGGAAATCAGCTACAACGGCAACTACGTGCCTTTCGTTCCCAAACACACGCTGACCGTAGGCGGACAGTACATTTTCCGCATCAACCCGGGATATTGGCTGGAGCGCATTCAGTTGAATGCCGGATACACCGGTGCGGGACGTGTGTACTGGACGGAAGAGAACACCGTCAGCCAATCATTCTACGGCACACTGAACGGACGCATCAGTTTCCAGAAAGGCCGCGGACAGATAGACTTCTGGGTGCGCAATGCACTGAACAAGGATTACGCCGCCTTCTATTTCGAAAGCATGGGCAACGGATTTATGCAGAAAGGACGCCCCATCCAGGCCGGAATAGAACTGCGTTGCAGATTTTAGCAAACAGAGTTTGCCGACTTTTACAAGCAGGTAAATCAGGATTGTAAGCCTCTTAATATAAACCGGTTGCGTGTACCAAAGTAATACCCCGCTTTGGTACACGAAATACCAACCGTTGGTACGGGAGCTACCAAGCATTGGTACGTGAAGTACCACACTATGGTACGCGGACTACCAAGCGTTGGTACACGGAGTACCAACTGCCGGTAGCCGAGGTACCTCCCTTTGGAATGCGAAGTACCGCCAGCCGGTACCGGCAAATAACCTATTCGTTGATTGCCCCGCAATGCGGGCAAACCCCTTTCGCCCCTATTTTCTGTCCGCAATTGCCGCAGCGATAGCGAGATGCCGCCAGTGACGAACGCAGTTTCCTGAAGAACACCCACACAAATACGGCTATAAACAGATAACCGATGTATATATGAGTAGTCAGTATAAAGAAGAAATAACAGAAAATGCAACAGGAAGCCAGCCCCAACAGATAGAACACAGCCGCTTCCGGACTCAGTTGGCGGAACAAATCGTCGAGCACCGCCAGCAGTACGATGACAAACAGCCAAAGGCTCATCAGGAAAACGGATAGCACGAACGGCACTTTAAACGGTGAGAGTGTGGGGTTGAAATAAAAATGCTGCCACGTCTCCGGCACAAACACCTGCATCGACTCGTATACCGTGGCACTGAACGCCAGCAACAGACACAGCAACAACGGATATACACTGTCTATATCATTGAAGTAGACCATTTGCAACTGCTTCCGCCGGAACGCGCGAAACAGCCATGCCGCCACAAACAGCGCAAAAATAATGATGAAATAGGAAGCATGCGTATCGCTGAACAGGTAAATGGCCTGCGAGATACTGTCCGTAGGTACAAACGCCCGGATCATGTCCTTTTCCCGAAGCCAGCCCTGCACTTCCTGAGAATGGGCGAGCTTGACCCATACGCTGTCCACACTGTCCGTCGGGTGGATGGCAAACTCCGCCACCACCACCCTGTCTCCCTTGTACAGTGTATTATAGCAGTCCTTTACAGGCAGGCAGGCTATCGTCACCGAATCTTCCTGCACTTCCAGATTCGTGTTCCACGTATAGTGACGCTCGTACAGATAAGCCAGCGAATCGCGGGTCTTTGCCCCCAGTTTCCCGTCTTCCAGGTCCGGACGGGGATAATGGCAAGAAGAACCGAGAATAAGGTATAAAATATAAAATATGAAATTTAAGTATAAGGTATGAGGCATAAGGTATAAAGAGCGGGACGCACGTTGTACGGTGGCGCTGTGTTTACGGCTGTTTATGTTTGTTTCTTCTTTCTTCATATTATATACTTTGGGCATTCATTCTCAATCATCTTCACTATCCGTTATGCGTATTCACCCATACCTTATACTTCATTCTTTATACCGTATGCTTTATACGTAAGTTTCATCCTTGGCTTTTAACCGCTGACTTTCATTTGGCAGTTCTTGCAGTCGAAAGTGAGGCGGAAACGTTTGCCATCTGTTCCTACCAGGTAGTAGGGTTCCCGGTACGGGGAATGTCCCTTTTGATGTGTAGGACACCAGCCCATACTGTAACGCAGGCAATGTTTGCAGAACATGAGTACGGCTTCGGGCACGGCCTGCTTCTCGTATGCCGGTTCTACGGAAGCTACTCCGTGAGCCTGATAAAAGCTGCGGGCGGCGGTATTCATCACATTGCCCAGATAGGTCAGGGACGTTGCCGGGAAACGGTGGCGGGTGGGTTTCCACACGTGCAACTCACGACGGTAAGTAATGCGGCGGGCGGCAGTCAGCTTGTCTATCGCCTGGCGACGCCAGTCGGCTATCACCGAGGCGGGTATGAACCAGTTCTGCGACAGATTGATTGCAATGGCGGGAGCTGTTGTTGCCGAGGGGCTGTCCGTGCCGCCGAGAGGCATGACCTCGAAAGGAGTATTCCCCAATTTGCCGAGTTGGGTACGCAGGTTCTCCGGTTGCGGAGTACGCGCAAGTTCCTTTGGATAAGGGAAAGACAAGGTTATGCGGTTGCCGTCTTCGTCCGCCGCTGTCAAGGCAAAGCCCGAAGGGGTATCTGCCAGCTCCCATCCAACGCCGATTTTACGTTCGGCGGACTTGCGGGCAAGGATGCGCTCAAATTCCTGGTCGAAATTGCGGAAAAGACGGGTGCGCGGTTTGATACGGGGCACATCGCCTGCCGGATACAGCTTGTTGCCATCCACCCGATTGATACGGAAACCTTGCAAACGGCCCTGTTCATCGAGAAAGCAGACACCGTCTCCGTTATGGAAAGGTTTCACTCCGGCAACGGTAAGGTAATTGCCGCGCTGCTCTTTCATCGTACCCATCTCCTCGCCCAAAGACTTCGGCGTATCGAAAGAGGAGATTTCCCGGTCGCGGCCCTGCAGGAAGTAATGGGTGAAGCCGCGGCTGAAACTCTTGTCCAACCGGGGCGTGAAGTCGAAACGGCAAGTACCCGAAGAAGCACGTACGTACTCCTTGCGACGGGCGAAAATGGCATCCAGCTTGCTGCGGTAGGCAGCCGTAACGTTCTTCACATAGGAAACGTCCTTCAACCGCCCTTCTATCTTGAGGGAAGAGGCGCCGGCATCCAGCAGGTCTTCCAGCACTTCGCTTTGGTTCAGGTCTTTCAAGGAGAGCAGGTGCTTGTCGCGGACGATTGTTTTCCCGTCGGCATCTACCAGGCTGAACGGCAGGCGGCAGAACTGGGCACACTCTCCCCGGTTGGCGCTCCTGCCGAAACATGCCTGACTGACGTAGCACTGCCCGCTGTAGCTTACGCAAAGCGCACCGTGCACAAACACTTCCAAAGGCGTTTCCGGACAAGTCTCGTGAATTCGGCGTATCTCCTGCAATGACAACTCGCGCGCCAGCACTACCTGACGAAAGCCTGCATCCGCCAGGAAACGTACTTTCTCCGGTGTACGGTTGTCCATCTGCGTACTGCCGTGCAGGGGGATGGACGGCAGGTTCAGACGGGTAATTCCCATATCCTGCACTATCAGGGCGTCTACACCGATGCGGTACAGTTCCCAAATCATCTTTTCCGTTTCGGCAAGCTCCTCTTCTTTCAGAATGGTATTGACTGTAACGTAAATGCGTACGTTGTACAAATGGGCATACGCCACCAAAGCGGCTATATCTTCCAAAGAATTGACCGCAGCCGCACGTGCGCCGAACTTCGGTGCGCCTATATATACTGCATCCGCACCATGATTGACTGCTTCAATACCGCACTCCAGATTCTTGGCGGGGGCCAATAGTTCTATTTTTCGTTGCTTCATCATATTTCTTTCACCACAGAAAGGGGCACAAGACCCCACTGAGTTTTCGGAGTTCTTATTTAATTTCTTCAATATTGAACGGGGTTTCCTGATATACAAAGTAGTTCAGCCAGTTGGAGAACAGCAGGTTGGCATGCGCCCGCCACCGTACCGATACGCCTTTGTCCGGGTTGTCGTCCACATAGTAATTGCGGGGCATCTCAATAGGCAATCCCTTAGCCAGGTCGCGGCGGTATTCCGTATCGAGCGTCAGGGGGGAGTATTCGGAATGACCGGTTACGAAAAACTCGCGCCCGTTACGTGCCATTACCATATATACCCCTGCCTCTTCCGATTCCGAAAGCAGGGCCAGCTCAGGAACTTTCAGAATATCTTCCTTGCGGACTTCCGTGTGGCGGCTGTGGGGAACATAAAACACATCGTCAAACCCACGGAAAATGGGATACAGAGGCTGCAAGGTGCGATGTGCGAATATGCCGAACATTTTCGCGTCCAGCGGATACTTGGGCACACCGTAATGGTGGTAGAGTCCGGCTTGCGCCGCCCAGCAGATATAAAGCGTGGACGTAACGTGCGTACGCGCCCAATCGAATATTTCGGTTATCTCGTCCCAATAGGTCACTTCCTCAAAGTCCATCTGCTCCACAGGGGCTCCGGTAATAATCATACCGTCGTACTTCTCGTCACGCATCTTGTCGAAATCCGTATAGAAAGCTTTCATATGCTCTATCGGAGTATTCTTTGAGGTGTGGCTCTTGATTTTCATGAACGAAATCTCCACCTGCAACGGAGTATTGGAGAGCAGACGCACCAAATCGGTCTCCGTCGTAATCTTCAACGGCATCAGATTCAATATGACAATCCGCAGCGGACGGATGTCCTGCCGGGTTGCCCGTGAATTGTCTATGACGAATATGTTTTCCTCTTTCAGCAGCTCTATCGCGGGAAGTTTATCGGGTAAATTTAAAGGCATAAGCTCTGTTCTACGGTTTAACTAATTACTGTTTACGATTTTAGCGTGTAAAGTTAGATAAAAAATCAGAGCGGTATAAATAAATTGCGGAAGTTTTTGTTGAATTAAAGCAGGCAATACAAAATATTAATATACTTTTGCCCCGTGACTCTATAGATATATGTAAAGAGAAGAAAAAGCACCAAGCTATCAAGCGTGATAACTGACTAATAGAAATCTGAAAGCGTAAACTACTTTCTCATAACATTTGCGGTTCTGCCTAATCTGATATATCGACACGTAAGTTTTTAAGTACGAACCAAAGGCGAAGATGTTTTCGTCTTATAAAACTACTATAACATGAATATCATGAGAAACGCTTTCAAAAGGGCAAATTGTGTGTTATGCCTGCTCCTTGCCTTATCGGGTACATCTTGTATCAACAGGCTAAATGATGAAATCAAAGAGGGCAGTATCCTCATCTCCTTTTCCTTTGAAACAAGTAAAGCCGCTACCAAAGTAACTAAAAACACTTTCGACATAGGAGACAGAAGCGGTATCTTTGCCATGCTGACAGGCAATTCCCTGGACCAGCAACGATACATCGACAACCTGCTTCTGGAATGCAGCGACAACAGCAAACTGATATCCAAGAAAGAAGTTTATTATCCGGAAGGAGATGCCACGCTGGACTTCATCAGCTACTATCCGTATCAGGAGGAAAACGTGTCCAAAGGAAGCTCACTGCTGGACGTCACAGTACAAGCAGACCAGAACAAGACCGCCAATTACAGCTTATCCAACTTCATGACCGCCCGCATTGGAAACGTACCCAACAGCGAGAAAACCGTAAAGCTGGAATACAAGCACCGGTTTGCCAAAATAAAGTTAGTTCTTATACCCCAAGAAGGCGAAGATACGGACGAGATGCTCAAGGCCAACCCCAGAATCATAGCTACCGGTTTCAGGACACAAGCCGTATATGACCTGCAATCGGACAAGCTTTCCTCGGTTGACGATGCGAGCGAAACGGATATTATTCCTTTCGGCACATGGAAGAAAGAGGGTAATACGCTGTCCGGTAAGGAGTTCATTGTAATTCCGCAAACACACTCCGACGGCGGACAGGCTTTTACCCTGGAATGGAACGGAAAAATCTATACCTGCCCTCTCCCGTCGGCCACCATTGAGGAGGACACGGAACTGGAGATTTGCATCAACGCACTTCAAAGCACAAGTGCAACCCTCACCGGAGTTATCGCCAACATCAAGGAATGGGAGCTCAGCGAACAAGGAGAGAGCGAAAACCGGTACGAAATCACTGCCGTACACACAGCCTCGCTGTCATTCAGCACGTCTGATATCTACAGGATATACCATCAAGGAAAGCCCGTGGCAGAAGTATGCCGGGAGTATCTTTACACTGCCCCCGCCGATGCTGTCGCTACTAAAGCGATTGTAGCCTATTCCGTACAGGACAATGAACAGACGGACTTGACAAATGGAATCGTTTTACAACTACCGGACAAAACCGCCACGACACATGGCGGTAAAGTAAGTTGGAATGAAGCGGACAACTCGCTGACCTACGTTAGCGGCCACTCCCGGCCTATCGAAAAATTCTACATAGACGAAAACAGAAAGATAGTAACGGAAAAGCCTGCCGCACCAGCACTGGCTATCAACGTCAGCAGCTACGTAATCAGAGATATACGGAACGGTATATTGCACACCTACCCCATCGTGAAAATAGGCGCACAATATTGGATGAAAGAGGATTTACAGACGGCCCATTATAATGACAGCAAGAGTATGCCCCTCAGAAAAGCTTTGGGAGATGGCGAGGGCTACCTCAAATGGGCAGGCACCAACTCCCATTTTTACAACGGCGAGGCCGTCCTTACCGGGAAATTGGCTCCGTTGGATTGGAGATTGCCAACAGAAAACGATTGGAACAGACTGAAAGAATACATAGGAGAGAATGCTTCCGCACTGAAAAAGACAGATACCTGGAGCTCGGATGTTTATTCCGCAACCAATGAAACCGGATTCTGCATTCAACCCGCAGGGCTGCTGTTGGAAAGGGAAAACAAGACGGCCTTGGTAAACGCAAACTCATCGACTGCCTATTGGCTATATGACGGCACACAAAAGCAATTGGACAAAGTCGTAATGTTTGCAAACAGCAATAACGACATCGCCTTAAAGAACGCCGTCAAACCGGAAGGCAAAGATTATTATAATGCGTTTTCCATCCGTTGCATAAAAGAATAGCCTGCCAAAAAAGCATTTCTCATTTCTTTTTCGTATTTTTGTTCCCAATGTGCAGGATTGTGCAGGATTTTGCCAATTAGACAAAGACAACGGAAAAGAAATGAGAGTAATCGATCTGATAAACAGTAACGAAAAAACAGCTTTTTCTTTTGAAATATTGCCCCCTCTGAAAGGTACAGGCATCGAAAAGTTGTACGAAACGATAGATACATTACGGGAGTTCGACCCTAAATACATCAATATCACCACACACCGCAGCGAGTACGTGTACAAGGACCTCGGCAACGGGCTGTTCCAGCGCAACCGTCTCCGTCGCCGTCCGGGAACCGTATCCGTAGCCGCAGCCATTCAGAATAAATACAACATAACGGTAGTGCCGCATATTCTTTGCAGCGGTTTCAGCCGTGAGGATACCGAATATGTATTGCTCGACCTGCAATTCCTGAACATCACAGACCTTTTGGTGTTACGCGGAGACAAGGCAAAACACGAGTCGGTATTCACTCCCGAAAAGAACGGTTATCATCATGCCGTTGAATTGCAGGAACAGATTAACCAATTTAATAAGGGCATCTTTGTAGACGGCTCCGAGATGAAAGTCACCAATACTCCTTTCTCATACGGAGTGGCCTGTTATCCGGAAAAACACGAAGAAGCGCCCAACATCGATACGGACATTTATTGGCTGAAAAAGAAAATGGAAACCGGAGCGGAATATGCCGTTACCCAATTGTTCTATGACAACCGGAAATACTTCAATTTCGTAGAACGCGCCCGCAAAGCCGGAGTTACCATCCCCATTATACCGGGCATCAAGCCGTTCAAGAAGCTTTCGCAACTCAGCATGATACCCAAAACATTTAAAGTAGACCTGCCCGAAGAGCTGACAAACGAAATCTTGAAATGCAAGAATGATGCAGAAGCGCAACAGGTAGGTATCGAATGGTGCGTGCAGCAATGCAAGGAACTGATGAAACACCATATTCCCAGCATCCATTTCTATTCCATAGGTGCAGTGGACAGCATCAAGGAAGTAGCCAAACAGATTTATTAACCAAATACCGACACCGTGTTTTTTAAAGATGTAATAGGCCAGGATACAGCCAAACAACGATTGATACAAGAGGTGCGGGAAGGACGTATTCCTCACGCGCAACTGTTCTGCGGACCGGCAGGAGTAGGCAAACTTCCGCTGGCTATGGCTTATGCCCGTTACATCTGCTGCCCGAACCGCACGGAGACCGATGCCTGCGGCACGTGTCCTTCGTGTGTGAAGTGGAATAAACTGGTGCATCCGGACGTACACTTCGTATTCCCCATCGTGAAAAGCGCCAAAGGGAAGAAAGAAGTTTGCGATGACTACATAGCCGACTGGCGGCATCTTGTACTAAGCAATCCCTATTTCTCACTGAATCATTGGCTGGACGAAATGGGAGCGGAAAACGGACAAGCGATTATCTACGCAAAGGAAAGCGATGAAATCACCCGTAAGCTCAGTTTGAAATCCAGCGAAGGCGGATACAAGGTAACCATTGTATGGCTGCCTGAAAAGCTGCACGAGGTCTGCGCCAATAAATTGCTGAAACTGCTGGAAGAGCCGCCTGAGAAGACCATCTTCTTGTTGGTTTCCGAAGCACCCGAAATGATATTGTCTACCATACTCAGCCGTACACAACGTTTCAACATCCGCAAAATAGATGAGGCAAGCATGGCAAACGCGCTGCAACAAAAGTACGGCGTACAACCGGCGGACAGCCAGACCATAGCCCATCTGGCAAACGGAAACTTCATCAAGGCGTTGGAAACAATCCATCTGAATGAAGAGAATGAATTGTTTTTCAATCTGTTCGTCAGCCTGATGCGCCTCTCCTATCAACGGAAAATACGGGAAATGAAGCAATGGAGCGAACAACTGGCGGCTATGGGGCGCGAACGCCAAAAGAATTTTCTGGAATACTGCCAGCGCATGATACGGGAAAATTTCATCTATAACCTGCATCGGAAAGAGATGAACTACATGACCCTGCCCGAACAGAACTTCGCTACCCGGTTTGCCCCGTTTGTCAACGAACGGAATGTTATGGGTATTATGGATGAACTCAGCGAAGCGCAAGTACACATCGAGCAGAATGTGAATGCCCGTATGGTATTCTTTGATTTTTCACTGAAAATGATTGTTCTGTTAAAGCAATAGAAGAATCCTTTTCAACTAACATATAACATAGTAAATCATCAAAATAACAGATAGAATGATGGAATTTAAACTACATAACGGAAGCGGCGGTCTCTGCTGCAAAAGCTGCGGCAGGCAAGACAAGCAACTGAACACTTACGACTGGCTTGCCGACATCCCCGGCAATGCAGAGGAATCGGACATGGTGGAAGTTCAGTTCAAAAATACCCGCAAGGGGTATTTCCGCAACAGCAACAAAATTCCTTTGGAAAAAGGCGATATAGTAGCCGTGGAAGCTACTCCCGGACATGATATAGGCGTAGTAACCCTTACCGGGCGACTTGTACCGCTACAGATGCGTAAGGCAAATATCAAGTCGGAAGCGGACATCAAGCGCATCTACCGCAAAGCCAAACCGGTGGATATGGACAAGTATAACGAGGCGAAAGCGCGTGAGCACAGCACGATGATACGTGCCCGCCAGATCGCTCTTGACCTCAACCTCAATATGAAAATCGGGGATGTGGAATATCAGGGAGACGGCAACAAAGCAATCTTCTACTACATTGCCGATGAACGCGTAGACTTCCGCCAACTGATTAAGGTGCTTGCCGACGCTTTCCATGTACGCATCGAAATGAAGCAGATCGGTGCACGTCAGGAAGCCGGCCGTATCGGCGGCATCGGACCTTGCGGCCGCGAGTTGTGTTGCGCTACTTGGATGACATCGTTCGTTTCCGTTTCGACCAGCGCCGCCCGCTACCAGGATATTTCACTGAACCCGCAAAAGCTTGCCGGACAATGCGCCAAACTGAAATGCTGCCTCAACTACGAAGTGGACTGTTACGTAGAAGCGCAAAAACGCCTGCCTTCCAAAGAAATCGAATTGGAAACCAAAGACGGCGTATTCTATTTCTTCAAAGCCGACATTCTCAGCAACCAGATAACTTACTCCACCGACAAGAGTATCCCTGCCAATCTGGTTACTATCAGTGGAAGACGCGCCTTTGAAGTTATCGGCCTGAATAAAAGGGGCATCAAACCGGAGAGCCTGTTGGAAGAAACACATCGCACCGAACCCAAGAAACCGGTAGACCTGCTGGAGCAGGAAAGCCTGACCCGCTTCGACCGTAACCGCAAGAACAAGAACAGCGGAGACGGCAACAATGGAAACGGTAATGGAAATAACGGCGGCAACCGGAATAAAAAGAAGAAAAAGACTCCCAATAACCGACCGCAAAGCGGAGAACAGGCTGCCGCTCCGCAACAACAAGAGCAACCCAGACAGCAGGGAGACGAAAAACGGCCGCAAGGAAATGAAAGACGTTCACAACGGAATAGCAACAACCGTAAACGTCCTCACAACAACAAGCCCAAACCTCAGGGAGATAAACCTGCTCAAAATGACAAGCCTGCTCAAGAATAAGACAAAGACTCTGAGATATATCATACTGCTGTTTATTGTAAGCGCATTAGGCGCTTGCGATAAACAGACTGTATATCATGCATTCCAATCCATTCCGCAAGAGGGTTGGAAACGACAGGACACACTCCTTTTCAATGTCGCTGTGCCCGATTCGCAAACTTACTACAAACTGATAGTAGAAATTAGAAACCGCAGCACCTACCCTTACCAAAACATCAACTTATCCATCTACTATGACAGTCCGGAATTGAAAAAGCTACAGACAGATACACTGACAGCCGTCTTAGCCGATAAAGAAGGCATATGGAAAGGAGATGGCTGGGGCGGTTTATATCAGTCTGCATTTCCCGCAGGAAACATCAAGATAGGGAAACCCGGTGACTACCTTTTCAAAGTAGCTTATACATTACCCGACAGCCTCCTGCCCGGCATCAATGATGTGGGAATCAAATTACAACGATAATATTATACCAACCTTCTATTTCTCCCCGCATCAATACGCAGGAATATAAACAGCAGTATCGTAAAGCCCCATAACGAAGACCCCCCATAGCTGAAGAAAGGCAACGGAATACCGATAACAGGCGTCAATCCGAGCACCATCCCGATGTTTATGAAAAGATGAAACAGGAAAATACTCAGCACCGAATACCCGTATACCCTGCCAAATGCGGACTGCTGCCGTTCTGCCAATGCTATCAGACGAAGTATTAAAGTCAGGAACAAGAGTAATACAGCCGTCGAACCGATAAAGCCTTCTTCTTCGCCTACGGTACAGAATATGAAATCCGTGTCCTGTTCGGGAACATATTTAAGTTTGGTCTGTGTACCGTTCAAAAAGCCTTTCCCGGTCAGGCCGCCCGAACCAATAGCAATCTTCGATTGATTTACGTTATATCCCGCTCCTGCCAAGTCCTCTTCCATACCCAACAGAACCTTGATGCGAATCTGCTGGTGAGGTTCCAATACTTTATTGAAAAAATAGTCGCTGGAGTAGAGGAAACCTATCGAACCTATGGCAAACAAACCAATAAGAAAATAACTCCAATGGCGTTCACTCAAAGCAAGGAAGAATAAATAACACGTTACAACCACACACAATCCCCATTGCACCCATACCAGATTAAAAGGGGTTATATATTCCGAAACCAGATAAGCGACAAGTAATACGATAAAAGAACCGACGATGATATTCCGAACCGGTTCCCATTTCTTCTTATATACCCATACCATTCCACCAGCAAAGAGCAAAATCATCGACAGTACCACAAACTCTCCGATAGGTGTTGGAGTATCTGCAATAAAGACTTGATCAAAACGGATACCCACCACAAAATATACCACAGCGCAAATACCGGAGAAAAGCACTACTCCGGGCATACCTTCACGATAAAGCATCAGGAAGAAAGCCATATAAACCAATGCAGACCCCGTTTCCCGCTGAAGAATAATCAGCGTCATCGGCAGAAGAATAAGGAAAGCCAGCATCAACGCGCTCTTCCAGCTTTTTATAGTGAACGAATAGGCGCTCATATACTTGGCCAACGCCAATGCCGTGGCAAACTTGGCAAATTCAGCCGGTTGCAGACTGACAGGCCCCAAAATTAGCCAGGACCGTGAGCCTTTGGTATCAGGAGCGATAAAAATGGTGACAACCAACAAGAGAATGAGTCCTATATATATAATGTAAGAGAACATATCATAAAGCGTGTCTTCCAGCATCAGCAGAATAAATCCCAACCCGAATGAGCAGACAATCCACATGAACTGCTTGCCGGCACGGGTAGAGAAATCAAGAAAATCACGGTCACCATAGTCGTAACTTGCCCCGCAAATACTGAACCAGCCGAATACAATCAACATCAGGTAGATTATAATCGTCACCCAATCCAATGATTTCCATATACTGTCTCTTCTTACCATTTATACTGCTACTGTTTGACTGTTTATTACCTTTCTTCGTCTCCGTACAGAATTACGCGGTTGCTGAATTCCTCCGCACGTATCTCATTCTCCGGCGATAACTTGCCATGCAAGTACTGATCCATCATCATCGCACCGATAGGGACGCCGTAGGTTGCACCAAAACCGCCATTTTCCACATACACCGCAATAGCAATCTTAGGATCATTCATCGGAGCGAATCCCATGAATACCGAATGGTCTTTACCGCGATTTTGTGCCGTACCGGTTTTACCGCATGCCTCTACACCCGGCAGGATTGTGCCGACCATACGGCAGGTTGCACTCCCCGTACTACCTGTAACAGCGGCACGCATCCCCTCCACAACTTCATCGTAATATTCCCGGTCGATTGACGTGACACGGGGGGTGCGGTAGATACTGTCCAGCTCATTATCCTGTATCTCCTTTACAACATGCGGAGTAATGAAATGCCCCCGGTTGGCAATGGTTGCACCCAAATTGGCTATCTGCAACGGGGTCGCAAGAATTTCTCCCTGTCCGATAGCGATACTGATTACCGTAAGTCCGTTCCAAGAGCCCCGATATGCTTTATCATAAAACTTGGCGTTAGGAATCAAGCCGCGCTGCTCTCCGGGAAGGTCGGTACCAAGGCGATAGCCGAATCCCTGCGACACCATATGGTCTTTCCATACGGTAATGGCATTTTGCGGAGAACCGTACTTCTTGTCGCTGAACATACGGAACAGCCCCCAACAAAAATAAGAGTTGCACGAAGTGGCTATTGCCGGAACCAAAGGCAAAGGAGAACCGTGCCCGTGACAGCCTACATGCAAACTTCCATAGTTGAAACCGTGTGCACAAGGGAAAGTAGGATAATCTTCATGGATTATTCCTTCCTGCAAAAATGTCAATGCCTGCGCAGTCTTGAAAGTAGAGCCCGGCGGATACGCTCCCATGATTGCACGGTTCAGGAGAGGTTTCCGCTTGTCTCTTTGCAACATCCGGTGATTCTTTCCACGCTGGCGTCCAATCATTAAGTGAGGATCGAAAGTAGGAGAAGAAACCATACAGAGTATCTCTCCCGTAGCCGGTTCAATGGCTACGATAGCTCCGATTTTATGTTGCAACAAACGCTCACCTAACCTCTGCAACTCAATATCGATACCTAAAGTCAGGTTCTTACCGGGCACAGAGGGACGGTCGAGCTTCCCATCCATATAATGCCCCTGAATACGTCCATGGGCATCACGAAGCAGAATCTCCACCCCTTTTTCGCCACGAAGATACTTTTCATAAGATTTCTCGATACCTTGCTTGCCTATATAATCCCCGCGGATATAATAATTATCCGCCTCAATATCTTTCTTTGACACTTCACCTATATCCCCCAACGCATGTCCGGCAGCATCGTAAGTATATTGCCGGATAGTACGCCGCTGGATGTAGAAACCGGGAAACTTGAATAGTTTCTCCTGAAACACACCGCACTCTTCTGCCGAGAGTTGTGTCATAAACACCTGATGCGTATATTTGGAATAACCGGGATTCATCCAACGGTTCTTTACATCCTTCATCCGCTTCTGGAACTGCTCGAACGTGATGTTCAACGCACGGCATAAATCCAACGTATCGAGCTGCGTCACTTCACGAGGCACAAACGTAATATCGTATGCCGGCTGGTTAAAAACCAGCAGTTTACCGTTACGGTCATAGATAGCTCCACGCGAAGGATATTGAATCTTATTCAAAAAGGCATTGCTGTCCGCATTCTTCTTGTAATCATCCGTCATAATTTGCAAGTCGAACAGACGAATCACGTAGATAAGGACAATGACGACAGCCGCCATGCCTATCACATATTTTCGTTTCTCCAGCGTATAATCCTTCATTCAATCACAACATATGAGTTATAAATACAAGTAACATAACTTGCAACCTCTTTTTACTTCTTCCGTATGCCCTCTACTGCCATTATACAAGCTACAGTCAGCAAAGTGCTTGTTACAATTCTCAGCAATAACGCACCTATGTGGGCAAAAGAAAAGAATTCAAGAGTAAGCAGCATCCCGTGATGTACCAAGACACTGGCAACCAAGTATTTCAAAAAAGGAGAGATTCCCATTGTACGGACTGCCGGAACCAATGTATCCAGCGTATCGCGAGGCACGAACAAGCGTAAGAATGTAGGGCGCAAAAAGGCTAAAAGCACCGTAGCTGCCGCATTCATTCCCGGAGTATCGGAAAGGACATCAACCGCCAGTCCAAGAAAAAAAGCCCATAGCATCAAGGCATTACGGGATACATCCGACTCAAACTTCAATATCAGATATATATATAAAAACGGAGTGGCATATCCTGCAATATGCACATTGTTCAGTATCAGCACCTGCAATAATACCAGACCGACAAACCACCCTATCTTATGCAAATAATTGATTATCATTTCTCTCCTTCTTTTTCCAGCATATTCTGTTCTTCCTGTCCGCTGCGCGAAATGACACGCACATTGCTCACCTTACCGAAATCCGTAGCTAACTTTATCTTCAACAGATATGAAAGTCCGTCATGGGAATCGGACATATCATCGACCGTTCCTACCATAACTCCTTCAGGAAATACTGTGGAATAGCCGCTGGTCACCACCGTATCACCCAGATTAAATTCCGCATGACGGGGCAAGTCTTTCAGATAAGCAAAACGCGAATCTCCACCTTCCCACTTCAAATAGCCGAAGTACTCACTGCCCACAATCTTGCAGCTGATACTCGACTTGCTGTTCAGCAACGGAATAACCAGCGAATAGCGGGGAGAAGTCTTATATACGATACCTACCACTCCATTTGCATCCACTACCCCCATTTCCGGACGAATACCATCTGACGAGCCACGGTCCAATGTTATATAATTATCTGCCTTATTCAGACTGTTCTTTATAACATTCGCCTTGAATATGCGGTAATCATCCGGAGCAAGGCGCGCCATACTATATAGTTTTACGGAATCCAAGCCCTGCTCCTGCAGGCTTTTTTCCAGAAAAGCCACCCGTTGTTCCAGCCACATATTCCGGTCGAGCAAGTCCTCATTGACCGATTTCAAATGGAAGTAAGAACTGATGCCGCCCGAAATCTCATAAACTTTCCCGGCTACTCCGTTTGCCGAAGTAAAATACACGCTCTGCTGATAATGGTTGAAACGGAACAATAAAACAAAACTGGTAACCTCTAACAGAAGAAAGAGGAACCAGTAATTGTATTTAATAAGAAAGTTCAGTAGATTCCGCATACCTATCTCATCAGGAATGAGAAGCGGTCGACATTCTTCAGTGCAACGCCTGTACCTTTGGCAACGGCATGCAAAGGATCTTCCGCAATGTGGAACGGTATGTTGATTTTATCGGTCAGACGCTTATCCAGTCCGCGAAGCAAAGCACCGCCACCTGCCAGATAGATACCGTTGTGCACGATGTCGGCATACAATTCGGGCGGCGTATTCTCCAATGCACTTAGAATAGCAGTCTCAATCTTAGAAATGGACTTCTCCAGACAGTGTGCCACTTCCTGATAGCATACGGGAACCTCCATAGGAAGCGCCGTAATGCGGTTCGGACCATGAACGATATAATCTTCGGGAGCATCCTCGCCCAGTTCGGTCAGGGCCGCACCTACGTTAATCTTGATACGTTCTGCCATACGCTCGCTGACCTTCACATTGTGCTGGCGGCTCATATACTCCTGAATATCGGCAGTGAGGTCATCACCGGCAATACGGATGGAGTTGTTGGAAACGATACCACCCAGCGAAATAACGGCAATTTCCGTAGAACCGCCGCCTATATCAACAATCATATTACCCTCCGGCGCTTCCACATCGATGCCGATACCGATAGCGGCAGCCATCGGCTCGAATATCAGGTAAACGTCACGTCCGCCGGCATGCTCGGCAGAGTCGCGCACGGCACGCAACTCTACTTCCGTACTGCCCGAAGGAACGCCTATTACCATACGGAGCGAAGGGGAAAACAGACGGTTTCGATTGTTCACCATCTTGATAAGTCCGCGTATCATCTGCTCGCAGGCATAGAAGTCGGCAATCACACCGTCGCGAAGAGGGCGGATAGTACGTATGTTCTCATGGGTCTTTTCGTGCATCAGCTTTGCTTTTTCACCCACGGCAATCATCTTGTCTGTACGACGGTCCAACGCCACCACCGAAGGCTCGTCCACTACTATCTTGCCATTTGTGGTAATGATAGTATTGGCAGTGCCAAGGTCCATCGCTATTTCTTGTGTAAAAGAGAATAATCCCATGTAAATTAAAAATTGAGAATTAAAAATTAAAAAATATCACTCATATCAGGAACTGAGAACTAAAAAGCAGGAGAAAGCATCATTCCTCAATTTTCAATTCTCAATTCTCAATTTAATCAGTGTTTAAAGTGACGGAACCCTGTTATCACCATTGCGATGCCATGTTCATTGCAATAATTGAAAGAGAGCTCGTCCTTAATGCTTCCGCCCGGTTGGATAACGGCTGTAACACCTTCATTACCTGCAATCTCCACGCAGTCGGGGAAGGGGAAGAAAGCATCACTTGCCATTACGGCACCGTTCAGGTCAAAACCAAAGTTCTTGGCTTTCTCAATAGCCTGCTTCAAAGCGTCTACACGGCTGGTCTGTCCCACACCGCTTGCCAGCAGTTGCTTGCCTTTAGCCAGTACGATAGCATTGGACTTGCTGTTCTTCACAATCTTGTTTGCGAAAAGCATATCTTCAACTTCCTCCGCAGTCGGAGCCTTGGTCGTTACGGTTTTCAAATCTTCGGGAGTTTCCACCTTCAGGTCACGGTCTTGCACCAGCACACCGTTCAGCAAAGAGCGGAACTGCTTCTTGGGCAGAGCAGCCTGCTTGCGCACCAGAATGATGCGGTTCTTCTTCTGACCGAGAATTTCCAGTGCATCCACATCATAATCGGGAGCTATGATAACTTCAAAGAATATTTTGTTGATTTCCTCGGCAGCAGCCTTGTCTATCACGGCATTTGTGATGAGCACACCGCCGAATGCGGATACCGGATCGCCGGCAAGCGCGTCTGTCCAAGCTTCCAATACTGTGGGACGTGAAGCCAGACCACAGGCATTGTTATGCTTCAGTATAGCGAAGGTAGTATCTGTGAATTCATCAATCAAATCAACGGCAGCGTTGATATCGAGCAGGTTGTTATAAGAGATTTCCTTACCGTGTATCTGGTCGAACATAGCATCTATGTTACCATAGAAATAACCTTTCTGATGCGGGTTCTCACCATACCGCAAAGTCTTTTGGTTGTTGGCGGACTGACGGAAAGCAGACCCTTCTTCGCCATCGAAATAGTTGAAGATAGCCGAATCGTAATGAGAAGATACGGCAAACGCCTCTTTGGCAAACCAACGGCGTTCTTCGAGTGAAGTGGTAGCTCCGTGCTCCATCAGCATATCACGAAGAGGCTGGTATTGAGCCTGTGAAGCAACGATAACCACATCATTGTAATTCTTGGCAGCGGCACGTATCAAAGAAATGCCGCCTATATCAATTTTCTCAATAATAGCCGGCTCTTCGGCACCGCTGGCAACAGTGGCTTCAAACGGATACAGGTCAACGATAACGAGGTCTATTTCGGGAATCTCGTATTTCTCTATCTGTTGCATGTCTTGTTCCAATCCGCGGCGGCAAAGAATACCTCCGAATATCTTCGGATGCAAAGTCTTAACGCGTCCACCCAGAATGGAAGGATATGTGGTAAGGTCTTCCACTGCCTTGCAGGGATAACCCAAAGATTCTATAAATTGACGAGTTCCGCCGGTTGAAAGGAATTCTACACCTTCTTCATGCAGTTTGGTTATTATTTCGTCCAAACCTTCTTTGTGGTAAACGGATACCAGAGCTGTTTTGATTCTTTTAGTTTCAGACATGGATTTGCGTATTAAAGTAATGCGTACATTTTACTATTCGGAATGCAAAGTTACTAATTTTGTTTATTCACACATACATTCATACACAATAAATTAGGTATAATTAAAAAAGGAACTCATTATTAATTCCGATACCTTTGTACAATGATGCAGAAAAAGTCCCGTTGAAAAGGTATCCACACCTTTCCAACGGGACTGAAATCTTTTATAACAACCGCTCTGTTACCAGATAGAAACCCGTTTGTCCACCGGCACAAACATCGGGTCGTTCTCTGTTATATTGAAAGCCTCATACCAAGCGCCGATTTGCGGCAAAGCACCGTTGACACGCCACTTACCCAATGAGTGAACATCGCTCTTGGTACGGTTCAGCACTTCTTCCGGACGGATATTGTTTCCCCATACGCCTGCATAAGCAAGGAAGAAACGCTGTTCGGGAGTAAGACCATTCATTACAGGCAGCGGATTGGCAACCGTAGCTTTCTTAAATGCCTGATAAGCAACCTGCAGACCGCCGTGGTCAGCAATATTCTCACCCAAAGTCATACGGCCGTTACCATATACACCCGGAGCAACCTCGATACTGTCGAACACATTCACCATCACCTGTGCACGCTCATCAAAACGTTTGGCATCTTCCTCAGTCCACCAGTCTTTCAAATTACCGTCCTTATCGTATTGGCGTCCCTGGTCGTCAAAGCCGTGTGTCATTTCATGACCGATTACCACTCCGATAGCGCCATAGTTGAAGGCATCGTCCGCATTCATGTCAAAGAACGGATATTGCAAAATACCGGCTGGGAAGCAGATTTCATTCGTTGTAGGATTATAATAAGCGTTTACGGTTTGCGGAGTCATCAGCCATTCGTCTTTATCTACCGGCTTGCCGGCTTTAGCCACCATCTCTGCATGGCTCCATTCGTTGGCACGCTCCATATTCGCCCAATACGAATCATCCTTGATTTCCAATGTAGAATAATCTTTCCATGTATCAGGATAACCTATTTTCACATGGAAAGTAGCCAGTTTCTCCAAAGCTTTCACTTTGGTAGAATCGCCCATCCAAGCAAGGTTTTTGATGCGTTCACCCAAGCTTTCCTGCAGGTTCTTCACCAAAGTCACCATACGTTCTTTGGCTGCGGCCGGGAAATATTTCTCTACATACATCTGGCCTACCGCTTCACCCAAAGCAGAACTTACAGTACTGACCGCTCTTTTCCAACGAGGTTGCATTTCCTGCGTACCGCTCATGGTACGTTGATAGAAATCGAAGTTCTGTTCGGCCATAGCGTCATTCAGAGTACCTGCGGCAGCGTCAATCAGTTTCCATTGCAAATAGAGACCTTGTTGCTCAAGAGGAAGAGTATCCAGAATTTCTGCAGCAGCCTTCAGAGAGGCGGGCTGACCTACGATAACTTCTTGCACATCTTTTAAATCCAAAGCAGACAGATAAGCATCCCAATCAAAAGTAGGATAATTCTTCTTCAGTTCTTCCAAAGTCATCTTGTTGTAATTGGCATGCGGATTGCGCAACTCCGTACGCGAACGGAAAGCTTTGGCAAGACGTGTTTCCACATCCATCACCACTTCTACGCCTTTCTTGGCAACAGCCTCATCAAACCCTGCCAATTGATACATCTTCTGTACATGCGCACGAAAAGCATTGCGTATCTTGGCAGTAGCCTCATCATTCTCCAAATAATATTCGCGCTCGCCCATGCTCAAGCCAGCCTGATAAGACTGTACGGCATTCATGCTGCTGTTCATTTCATCAGCGCCTACATACAAGACATTGTAAGCTACAATTCCTTTCTTCTGCATCTCGCCCAGCAATGCATAAACCTCTTTCCGGTCCTTCAATGCACCGAGGCAGTCAAGTTCTGCTTTAATGGGAGCCACACCGTCTTTGTTCAGCTTCACGCTGTCCATTACGATTTTATACAAATCACCAACTTTCTGAGCTACGCTACCGGCTTCGTGCTGCGTGGCAGCCAGCTCCTCGATGAGTCCCTGAATCTGCTTACGGTTATTTTCCGCAAGGATGGTAAAAGAGCCATACTGTGAATACTCGGCGGGAATAGGATTGTTCTTCATCCAACCGCCGCAAGCGTATTGGTAGAAATCCGTTCCGGGCAAGGCCGTTGTGTCGAGGTTGGCAAACTGAATGCCGGCTGTGAGCTCAGCCTGCTTCTTGCCGGTGCTGCAAGCGCCTGTCATCAGACAGAATGCTGCAATGGGTAAAAAATGAAATACTCTCATACTTATATAAAATAAATGTTATTATTTCCTTGCCTCTTCCAGCTCGCAGGAAACTGCATCCCACTCTTCCATCACACTGTCCAGTTGGGTTTTCAGTTTCTGATGCTGTTCGTAGAGCGTCATATCCGAAGCGCCCTCCGGTGTAGCCATTTTAGCCTCGAGAATGGAAATGGCCGCTTCCGCCTGCTCTATCTCCGCCTCGCAATCCGCTACACGGCGTTCCAGTTTCTTAAGCCGCTTATTGAGTTCTTTCTGTTCCTCATAAGAAAGCTTCGCAGCGGAAGGCTGTGCAACCGTTGCCCCGGCATTGCCGCCGGCAACCGTTTTTTCCGCAGACGGTGAAGAAGACAAAGAAGGCGATTTCTGCAAATCATTCAGGCTCTCTATCTGCTTCTTCTGCAGGAAATCGTAGATACCTCCGAGGTGCTCCTTCACCAATCCGCCACCGAACTCATATACCTTAGTCGCAAGACCGTCCAAAAAGTCACGGTCGTGACTGACAATTATCACCGTACCGTCAAAATCGCGGATAGCTTCCTTCAACACATCCTTCGAGCGCATGTCGAGATGATTCGTAGGTTCATCGAGAATCAGGAAATTCACCGGTTCCAGCAACAGCTTAATCATGGCAAGACGGGTACGCTCTCCGCCGGAAAGCACTTTCACCTTCTTGTCCGAAGCCTCGCCACCAAACATGAATGCTCCCAATATATCACGTATTTTCAGCCGGATATCCCCTACCGCCACACGGTCGATGGTATCGAATACCGTAAGATTTTCATCCAGTAACTGCGCCTGATTCTGAGCAAAATAGCCAATCTGCACGTTGTGTCCCAAAGTAAGTTTTCCGGTATAATCCGTAATCTCGTCCATGATACACTTTACAAGTGTAGACTTACCCTCACCGTTCTTACCTACAAAAGCCACCTTCTCACCACGGTTTATGGTGAGATTTACATCGTGGAATATGACATGGTTGCCATACGCCTTGGCTACATCTTCACAAATAACAGGATAGTTACCGCTACGGCTGCTGCAAACGAACTTCAACCGCAGCGCAGAGTTGTCTTCCTCGTCCACTTCGATGCGCTCTATCTTCTCCAGCTGCTTGATACGGCTCTGCACCTGCACGGCTTTGGTAGCTTTGTAGCGGAAGCGCTCGATGAACTCTTCCGTATCCTGTATCTGTTTTTGCTGGTTTTCATAAGCGCGGAGCTGCTGTTCACGGCGTTCCTTGCGAAGCGTCACAAACTCATCGTATTTCACTTTATAATCATAAATACGCCCGCAGGTTATTTCAATAGTACGGGTAGTGACATTATTCAGGAAAGCACGGTCGTGGCTGACAAGTACCACTGCATTGGCACGGGTGGAGAGAAAGTTCTCCAACCACTGGATGCTCTCTATGTCGAGGTGGTTCGTAGGTTCATCGAGCAACAATACGTCGGGACGGCGCAACAACAACTTGGCAAGTTCGATACGCATACGCCAGCCGCCGGAGAACTCACTCGTAGGGCGGTCGAAGTCTTCCCGGCAAAAGCCCAACCCCTGAAGAGTACGCTCTACCTCGGCACGATAATTAGTGCCGCCCATCATCAGAAAGCGTTCGTTCTCGTGGGTAAAGCGGTCTATCAGCTTCTGATAATCCTCGCTGTCATAATCGGTACGTTCGGCAAGTTGCTGGTTCATACGTTCGATGTCGGCCTGCATCTCAAAGATATGCTCAAAGGCAAGTTCAGCCTCCTGCATCACAGTACGTTCATCACTGAGAACCATTACCTGCGGCAAGTAACCGATAGTACATTCGCGGGGGACGGCAACAACACCGGAAGTGGGTTGCTGAATACCTGCCAGTATTTTGAGCATGGTGGACTTGCCCGCCCCATTCTTGCCGACAAGGGCTATACGGTCTTTCTTATTAATAACGTAAGAAACGTCTTCAAACAGAGGAGTAGCATTAAATTCCACCTTCAGTCCTTCTACAGATATCATAGTGTCAATGAATTAATCGTTCAAGACTGCAAAGGTAGCGATTTTCAACAGTATACAACGAGGAAAAAGCCATAAATCTGCCAAAAGAACCGCACCCATTTTCTACAGCAAAGTAAAAACCATACCTACAAAATATTTCCCATATATGCCATCTGAATGAGAGAAAAAAAATAAATACCTAAAAAATAAAGAAGATTAGCAGAATAAACAAATAATAACTATATTTGCGTCATATACGCTACAGTGGTAGTGCATTTTTTACATTATAGTAAAAGCGTTATTGAAGTTATCTTCCCATATCAAACTTCGCAACTTTGAATTGTGCTTGAAGATGATAACAACAACGCTCACGTCTGTGTTATATACATTCTTCTTATAAAAAGGAGATGCCTATACATATATAAGACGTGAGTGGCTGTTGTTTATCCAAGCACAAGGCATTGCGAAGGCCTGATATGGGGATAAACAGATACAGCAACTCACGTTTTTTTATGTTAAACCCTTAATTTTTATGTGTATGACAACAGACAATCAAACTATGTTGAAATTGCAACATTTTTTAAAAGCAACCTGCATGATGACAATAGCGCTGACTGCATTTGGATGCAGTGACGATGATCCGACAGAAAGTCCTCAAAAAGACATCACTGCCATTACAGCCTCTATCGAAGGGGTCAGTACCTACACACGCACTTCAATCACCGAAAGTGGAAAAGGAGTATGGAATAAGAATGATGCATTCGGCATATTCCACATTCCGACAGGTAAAAGCACTCCCAACATCACAAAGTTCACCTGCCCGAACGCAGACGGTACCAGTAGTAGTGTTACCTTTACCGGAAAATTAGAAGGCGGGGCAACCCCATCCTACGCCGTATATCCGCATCAAGACAAAATGTCGATAAATGAAACAACCGTTACGATGGAACTTCCGGAAGAACTCACCTATACCGAAGCAAGCAACGGTCCTATGTACGCCGATGCCTCAAGGCTTGAAAACGACCTTATTTTCAAGCACCTTACAGGATTGCTGAAACTCAAAACAGGCAGTAACGTACCTACCACAGCCAAAAAGTTCGTTATTACGGCCGACAAGGCTATCGCCGGAATCTGCAAAGCCGATTTAAAAGCAACCAATCCCATCCTGGCAATAGAAGCGACTGGTTCCAAAACCATAACCATCAACCTGAGACAAGCAGAGGCAGGATTACGAACCTTCTACATTCCTATCCCTGTAGGAACATACAGCGTACTTTCCGTCACACTGCAGAATGCCGACGGCACAGAAGCATATACGTCCAAAGAATGGAAAGACCTCACGATAGTACGCGCAGGAGTATATTCTGCCACTTTCGACTATACAGAAATCAACGCGAGCGACGGCAACATTAACGAGGCTATCATGGAAGCTATTCCTACTGACGACCAAGCCATCCCTGTGACCACTGACATAGAGATAACGGGAACTATTGATGCCGCCTCCACCCCCTCTATCGCCATTCCGGTATATGCCAATTCAAATGTGAATCTATCTCTGACCACTCCCCCGACAACGGCAAGCGGAACACTGGAGCTGAAAGATGCCAGCAACAGTACGGCAAGTCCGGCCACCGCAATCAACACCGTTACCGTTTCCATACCCAAAGTCGAAAACAGTACAGCCGCCCCCAACTTTACCATCACCATGCCCAAAACTACTGTAGTGCTGACCACAACTGAAACAAGTGAAGCCATCTACGGAAAAGTAATTGCCAAAACAGCAGCCAATACCTTAGTCATAGCGAAAGGTGTCACTGTAAACGAACTCGTTGTAGAAGGCGGCAATGTTAGAGTGGAAGGCAACATCAAAACCATCTCTAAAGCGGAAACCCTCACATCTCCGGTTTATATCATCAAGGAGGCAGGCGCAACACTTCTTCAAAACACAACGGGCTTTACAGTGATAGACGCAACTGCCTATGAAATGAAAGCAGCCTTAGCCAACGGTGAAAATTATATACTCACAGCCCATACCGACATCACAAACGCATGTATTATCGTACCCGAAAACAAGACCTCAACACTGGACTTGAACGGATATACCGTTACAGCAAGCAATAGCACCAACGAAAACGGTAGAATCACCATAAAAGGCAAACTTACTATCAAAGACAACAAAGGAAACGGAAAAATCATCGCTGGTGAGGATTATAAAGCCGGCAGTTACGATACCGGTATAATCAAGGTTTCCGGAGAAAATGCACACCTGACTATGGAAAGCGGTTATATCAATACTGTACGAAATGACGCTACCAATAAAGGACAATTCGGAATCGCCCTGACAGACGGCGGCGACTTCACCATGACAGGTGGCAAGATAGAAGCCGGCTGGTTCGCCTTAGCCGGTAATGGCAACGATAAGACACAAAACTCTGAAATCAAGATTGAAGGCGGTGAACTGATTTCTACAGCCGATTATGCCATTTATCTTCCCCAATCAGGTAAAACAATCATTTCCGGCGGCACTATCATCGGGGCATGCGGCGGCATCGGCATGCGTAACGGCTCATTGGAAATTAAAGGCAGCGCACAAATAACCTGCAGGAACAACGGTTCGACAGGTGACTGGAAAGATGGAACAGGCAATACCGGTAATGCGGTTATCTCCATCGGTAACGGCAAACAGAACACTTATGGCAATTGTGATGTGACTATCAGCGGTGGAACTTTCACCGCAAACGGAACTTCCCCGGTCCTCACTAAAAAGGCAGAATCCAAAAACACAATCGATATCAGCGTCAACGGCGGCACATTCTCCGATATGAGTGTAATGGACTATGTACAAGATGGAGCCGATATAGACATAGCGCTTAATAATAATATAGAAATTACCAAACCCGCTTCATTGAATGCCAACGCAAAAATTTCCATAGACTTGAATGGGCATAATATTATCAATAAATCAGAAATCATACAAGATGGGATGCCTTATACCCAAATATTCATTGCAACCAATGGCATCCTGAATATTTCCGGCAACGGCAATGTCCAATGCGATGCATCCCAAACAGCAAATGAAGACGGTTACCGCATGACCGCCGAAGCCAGAAAAAACGGAGTGATCAACATTTACGGCGGTTCTTACTACAATACACAGAAAAAGAATACTCAAATAGACTTGATTTATGCACGTGAAAACGGAAAAATCAATATTTATGGTGGAACATTCGAATCAGCTAAATACGGTACGCCCGACAATGAGAATGGCAGATATTGGGTACTGAATATTCAAAATGCAAGCAAGGAAACCGCCGACATAAAAGTTTTATGGAGGGACTTTCATCAATTTCAATCCTTTCAAGCCCAATATGGATGATAAGGAATCCTATATAGCCAACGGCTATGAAGTCATCCGGGATGGCAAAGTCTGTGAAGACATGCACAAAGTAAACGACGGAAGAAAAGAATATGTTGTCCGCAAAAAGGTACAATAAACAGCCCTAGCTTCCGATTTTAAAAAAAGGATGTGCCAAAGTTGAAGAATATTTCTCCGGACTTTGACACATCCCTATTTAACTTAAAAAACTTTCTTAGAACAGCTTAGCCGGATATTCTCCCGCATCCACCAATGCCTTAATCTTATCGACTACGCTCTGACGGTCTTCCGGATAAGTTACCCCGAACCACTTGCTGTTCGTATCAAGCACTTCAACCGTAGCAGTACCGTCATTAATCAGTTTATCCACCATCAAAGGAATAAAGAATTCACTCTTCAGGTTCTCCATATTCTTCGAATCGCTGAGGAACGTCTTGAAGAATTCCTGACTGTAAGCGAAGTAATCGGGAGTAAAGCCCCAGAAATTCATACTGACCGGAGTTGTATCGGGAGTGGCAGTCCACTCACCGTTATCATCAATATATTTCACTTCACCGTCCATACGCTGAATTTTGGTACGTTCAACGACAGAAGTCAGCAGATTATTTGCATCAGTGCTGCAAAGGCCGCGAGACACCGTACCGCTTTCACTCAATGTATTGCCGATGCGGAATCCTACCATCGAATATACATTCTTGGAGCCTTCGGGAAGCTCAGACAGGAACTTGCCCATCACCTGGAAAGAATCACGACCGTAGAAGTCATCGCAATTGATAACGGCAAACGGTTCCTTTATCACATCGGCACCCATCATTACGGCGTGGTTGGTTCCCCAAGGTTTGGTACGGTCGGCCGGACACGTGAATCCTTCGGGAAGTGCATCCAGTTCCTGGAACACCAATTCGCACGGGATATGACCTTCGTATTTGGATATGATTTTATCGCGGAAGTCTTGTTCAAAATCTTTACGGATAACAAAAACGAGCTTACCGAATCCGGCCTTGATAGCATCGTAAATAGAATAATCCATAATAGTTTCGCCATTAGGCCCCAGTCCGTCCAATTGCTTCAGACCACCATAGCGGCTGCCCATGCCGGCTGCCAATAAGAATAAAGTTGGTTTCATATTAGTTATTATTTAAAAAGGTTAGTGTATCATGGTTGATAACAGGCACAAAAGTAGTAAAATTTATATCAGAAAAAGGAAGATTTCAGTCCATTCTTTTCCATAATCGTACAAAACTCCGCCTCAATGGCAGATACTTCTACTTTTAGTTTGCTTATTAGCCACAATTCTTCACTATTGTCAGTCCCAAACCCGCAGTTTGCCTTAGAACGGATAACCGATAGCGAAATGCAAGGCAAGACTGTCCTTGAACTTGGGAATATTATAGTATCCCGACTTACCGGTATCATACGGATCGTGCAATCCCACTCCACAATCCAGACGGAAAACCAGAAAGTCCATATCATAACGCAGACCGGCTCCCGTACCCAAAGCTATCTGTCTGGCAAAGTTCTTTAAAGTGAACTCGCCGCCTGGACGGGACTCATCCTTACGCATCAGCCACACATTACCGGCATCCAAGAATACGGCTCCATGCAAATCTCCGATAATGCGGAAGCGGTATTCAACATTAGCTTCCATACGTATATCACCCACATGATTGATGAAAGAATACTTATTTTCCTTATCCGGAGCATAACTGCCCGGACCTATGCTACGTGCAGAAAAAGCACGCACACTGTTGGCGCCGCCGATATAGAACTGTTCGGTATAAGGAGCCGCCAGCGCATTTCCGTACGACCATATCACGCCACCGGCAATGCGCGAGGCAATCATCTGGTTTTTGTCTATCTTATAATGATAGCGGAATTCGCTGTTTACCTTCAGGAACTGTGCAAAAGGAACACCCAGCAGCTTTTTATCCTTCTCCTTGAACGACTTTCCGAAAATACGATAAATGCACGAAGTAAGGTTACCTGCCGAGCTCACTGTCGTCTGCCACCAGATAGGATTGCGCACACCCGGCAAAGATGCGTTGTCGTAGGTGTACATATACTCAAAGACCGGAATAAACTGGTCGCGCAGGCTGACATAGAGTGCAGGATTCTCCGCCTGCAACTCCTTGAAGGCTTCCGTAGGGTCGCGAAGTACGTTGAACGTGAGTTTGAACGGTGTAAAACTATGCTTGCTCGTACGCTTCGGCTGGAAATCGTATGTAGCGTTTCCACCAAACGCCAGCAGTTTATAATACTTGGCACGGTTCAACTGGTCGATGTACAGTTTGAAAGTCGTAGTGGCCGGAAAGTCATACTCCTTGTCGCCAAAGCGAGGGAAGACCACACGCGGAAACATAAGCGAGGTAGACAACCCCACTTCATAACTGTTCATCAGCGAAGAACGGTCTTTACCCGTCTGCCACTCATACGAACCGTCCAACTTTACATTCCATGCCTCACCGCCGCCAAACACATTGTTCTTCGTTACGGTGAACGAAGCTCCCGGTCCGGTCTGGTTATTGCTTTTCATCTTTACGTTGAAGTCCAGTTCGGCATCATAAGGCTTGTCGAGTGCCGCATGAATATTCACATCCAGCGTATCGCACACGAATGTCGTATCACGCGGGGTATACTGCATCTCAAGATAACGGAAGATGCCTACATTATTCAAACGCTCCTGCACGCGGGTCTGACGATAAAGGCTGTAAAGACTCTGCATGGAACGTCTGCGGGAAATACCCGTACTGTCCTGCACCTGACGTTTCTGACGATACGCCTGATAGTTCAGCCATCTGTAAAGCATATTGGGACGTACCCGCAACTTGTCGTGATAATAGATGCGCAGGCCTTTGTAGTCGATACTGTCATTAGGGGTCTGTCCCTGCTTGCCATACAGATAAAAAGCTTTCCTGCCTACATAAAACGGTTTCTCGGCAACGGAAGGCATGCCGGGAGCAGGAACCATGCGCATGGCAACATGTCCACCGGGCACTAAGGTCGTATCCGCCTGATAAGTCAGATAATCGGGACGGAAATAATAGCACCCTACATTGCGCAGCAAAGTACTGATACGGGTACGTTCTCCGTCAAGGTCGGTCACGTTGAACTGTTCTCCCGGACTGATGAGCGAGCGGCGCCGGCTCATATTCATAATGCGCAAGGTACGCTCACTGAAACCGTGATAATAAACCGTATCGATAAAATAAGGGTTGCGCATATCCACCGTATATTGCAGCTTCGCTTTCAAAGAATCCTTCGGATCGATGAACGTTTTATAGCTGACCGTTCCGTTAAAGTAACCGTAATCGCGCAATAAATTGGCAGCCGCCTTCTGCCGGATATCGGGATTGACAGTGGACATCAGTACGGGCTTCGCCGCAAAGCGGTTGAATATCCACCTGCCAAAGCCTTTCTCATATTTCACAAAGCCATTGTAAATCCATAACCCCATAGGAAAAGGTATGCGAATAGTGGAACTACCCAGCAAAGAATTGTTCGGAGCAGTGGCAAGCGCCGCTTCAACCTCTTCCATGGCAGTCTCGCCTACCGGAGTGGTACTGCGATTCTCGACAATCATCTTTTTTTGTCCCGTATACAGAATTTCACCTTCCGGCAAGTGCTTGGTTGTGGAACATCCTGCCAGCAACAGTATGCCCGCCATATATACTATCAGTCGTTTCATATCATTCTACAGTTTGCTTCTTCTTTTTCCTGAAGATAAAAAGTTCGCCCAGGCGGTCCATTTTGCGACGAAGCACAAGGCCGACTCCGGTTTCCGTTATTTCCCCGTCGAGCACACTCTCGTAGTTCTTGTCATAGAACACACGGACATAGCGCGTACCGGACGTATCAAGGCGATACTCAAGCGAAATATTGTCGATAAACGATTCCGCATCATTCGTGGCATTGGCGCCGGTTGTCACCTTACCGCCGATGACAATCTGCACACGGTCGTTGAAAAGACGCTGCGAATAGCGGAAGCTATAATCCGTCTGCTTGTCACCCGTTTCGGCTGACGTACGGTCTTCCATACCCATAGTGAAACTCGCGTTGATGCTTTGGAAAGCCGAGCCTGCCAATGAGTTGATCTGACTTTGGATAACACTGTTCAAAGCACTGCCCATAGACAATCCACCGCCTTTGACACCGCTGTTCATATAAACACCGGTCGCCAGCATGGCAATGGCCTGTTTGCTGCGCTCCTCGGCTCCCATAGCCTGCAACTCATTCTCAATGGTGGCATCATCCGGCGCCGTTATATCGAAAATAAGTTCGGGAGCGTCAAGGCGATTCTTTATAGCTATGGACACATCGAAATTCACCACGCGCGAACCACCGTCATCACCATCGGCTACCGAAGCGCGCATACGCTCCGTCGCTTTCAGGTTCAGCGTCGGATTCATCGGATCGCCTCGCCAGTCCACATAACTGCCGTTGTTAATCTGGAATTCCTTCAACGGAATGATAGGAAGCGAATACTTCATAATTCCGCCCGAAAGTGTATAACGTCCGGTAAGGCTTATATCGCCTTGCGGAGTATACTGCATGTTCAAATCTCCGCCGCCTTCCAATTCAATGAATTTACTGCGGTCGGGACTTAAATCGGCGCGCAGGCGCACGGCATTGTCGATATGTACGGACATAATCATATCCATACCGCCCAAAGACATGGCGGGAGCCTCATCAGTGCCCACCGAAGCCGTATCGGCAAAAGAAGTAAAGATTACCAAACCCTCAAGGCGGTCTTCCACCGTCAACGGTGAGTCCGTCAGTACATAGGTAACATCCGTATTGCCCAGCAGGTTCATGTTACCGCGCATGGTCAGGGCATCCAAAGGCCCCCGTACCGTAGCGTTCAAATCGACAAATATCTTGCCGTAGATAAGACTTTCGCGGGTGCGCGGCGCATCCAGCAGCGTATAGTTCTCCGCCAGCAACTTCAAGTCCGCCGTAGGACGTTCCAAATTGCGGAAGTCCACCTTGCCGTTAATGGTAAACGGATTCTTGCTGGTGGTATAAATGGCAAACTTATCAAATATCAGTTGATTATCCTTAATCTGCACGGGACGGTCGTCAAACCAGTAGCGGGCCCCTGCCTGACGGGCATATACCGATACGCTGTCCAGCGTGATATCTCCGTGCATCCTGGGTTTCTCCAACGGTCCGTAGATGTACATCCCGCCATCGAGGTCGCCGGTAAAGGAGATCATTTGGTCGGGCACAAAAGCATTGGCAATCTTCATCGGGAAGTGTTCAAAAGAAGTAGTCACTTCCAGCGTGTCCTTTCCGTTCTTCTGTGTCAGTATGCCGTCGGCAGTCATCACTTCCCGGTTGTCATAACTGAAATATGTATTCAGATAATGCGTAGCGCCCTTATCGCCCGGCAGCCATGTGGCTCCCATACCGATGTCTCCTACATGCTGCCGCTCATAGGTCAGTTCATCGATATTGGCTTCGGCTGAAACCTGCAAGGAAGTAGGGGTCTGTATATACTGCGCCTCGGCAGAGAACAAGCCGGTGAGACGGGGCATATAAGGAAGCACCTCGCTCAGTTCGCCCAGTTGGAAACGGCTCAACTCCACGTTCATATTCTGCAATGAAATGCTGTCGTTCTTGTCCGACTGCATACGGAAGCCCAAACCGTTGTCACTATCCATATCGATATTGGCATAGACGCGCATATTGTTATGCAGATATATCCAATTGCTGTTGTCTACGAAATGGAACTTACGGTATGCGATAACCGGTTCGGCAGGCGTCAAATTAAGCAATACTCCGTTGCCTTTGCCATGTCCCTCCGTCAGCGGGCGGGCATTGACGCCGAACAGCACTCCCGTCTGTCCTTTTCCGTCCACATAATTCACGGTCAGTTCGGCATCTTCACTGCGAATCTCACCGGTCAGCGTACTGCGGAATACGAACTGCGGATTCTTCGGTCCGTTAATCACCCCGCTTTGCAGCATCATCCGGGAAGTATCCTGCTTCACGGCAAAGAAAACCGTATCGAGCTGCAACGAGTCCACACGCAATCCGTGAACGGCGGTCCGTCCGTTGATGCCCCGTGCCGGCGTACTCCCAAAGCGAAGGGTGAAGTCATTGAAACTTATGTTTTTTGTTTTCAGGAAATAGCTGACCGGATTGGCCTGCCCCGCCGTCAACTGCATGCCCGCCGAGGGCAATACCTGCCGCAAGGTGGCATGGTCGAGGCGTCTTTCCTCTATCTGTTTCGTCAGAATGGCTACGAACTTGTCCGACTGCCCCAGCAACTCCTCCAACGTGCTGCGGGCACGGAACTGCAAATCCATATCGCCGGCATCCATCCGCAACTTAATGGAATCGCGACGCGCTTCCGCTCCCAGATTGAACGCAACGGGATGTTCCAAAGGTTCGGATGCGATTCCCAGATTATACAAGTCCAGTTCCTCGACTTTCATGTTCAGTCTGCCGTCCATATATTTACGGTCGAGACGAAGGTCGGCTTCGGACTGCATCTTCAACAGTTCATTATCGCTCGTCAACCGTACAGAAGCTACCGCAGATTTCAACCCCGCATTCAGGTTCACACCCGACAGATTCCAGCGGGCATATTGCAGTTCGTCCAGTTTGGCTTCCACAAGAGCCGTCGTCTGATGGGAAGTCATATCCACTCCCCTGCCTTTGGCGGCAACATGCGCAGTAAGTGCATAAACAGAATCTTTGGGCAGGAAATGATGAAGCTGCAAGGCATCTATGGCGAGGTCTGCATGATAGACCTCGGTAGACAGGTTGTAAGCGGCATCCAGATTCAGACTGCCTTTGTCCTCCTGCACTTTGAGCAGGGCATTGCATTGAGGCCCGTCGAGCCCGAGACGCGCTACGAGGTTCATACTGTCGGGCACAACGATAGAGCCGTCGGGAGTGACCCCGGTAAGCCCGGTGAGGAAATTAAGGTCTTGCGTCTGCATCTCAAAGTCAAGCCCTCCGCTACGCTTCAGGCTATCCGTAAGGTTCCACAACTCACCGCCGCCGCTCAATGAGAAAGCGCCGGGAAGTTCGGCCGTGAAACGGGAAATCTGCATCTGTTTCAGATTGCCTTCCGTACCGGCATGGATTACCAACGGGCGGAAAGGATAAGCCTCTTTAAAGGTTTCGGGCAGTCCGCCGGCAAAGAGCAATACATCCTGCTTGCCGATATTGGCGTTAAAGCGGGCGGACAACTGTCCGGTAGTGGGTATATCGACAAGTTTCCAATAGGTCTGCGCCGTCAGGTTCATCTCGCTGTGCGGGGTCTTGAGCTGCAAATAGGGAACACGGATAACGGCTGAGTCGGCAAAGAGGCGTCCGGTCAGGGAAGTCACCGTCAGCCCGGAACGGTCGTACATGGAGAACTCGCGGATAACGGCATTCATGTCGCGGCCGCAGGTCATCACCGAATCTATGCCGATACGGATATCGCGCAATGCGATGTGCGAAGCGTCAAATCCCTCGGCAGGAACGGCTGTGCCCGTATCGTAATTCACGGAAGTCCCCGTAAGGGCAAACTTACGCCAACCATAGAACTGCCGCTTGAGGTCGGCTTTGGCATCCTCTATGCTTGCATCTCCGATAGTGGCTGCCAGGGACATGGAGTCGAGCGGCATCTGCAAATCCACCGACACATTCTTCAGTTTCAGGTTATGCAATGCTATGCGCCAGTTCAAGGCGGTTTCGGTGGTATCCTCCGGAGTTTCGGTAGTGTCGGCAAGCATCACCTGCACGTGGGTATCGCTCAGTTCCACCCGGTTCAGTACGGCATCCTCTTTATTCAGGTCTATGCCGTGACTGGCAAGGAAGAACCGTCCGAGCGTACCTTTTATGCGCATGCCTTCCAGCAGGCCGGAAGAGTTTACGGCCACCCGTTGCAAAGTGATGTCATCCACCTCTACCCTTCCTTTCAATAAGGGCCATGCCTGTACGCGGACGTTCAGGCTTCCGAGGTTCAGCAAGGTATCGGGGTGTTGGATATCAGCAGTATCGCTTCCCGGCTGCACTACCTGAACACCGCGTACAAGCAGGTTCAACGGAAAACGAAGGTCTATCCGCTCTACGGAGATATTCATGCCCGTAGCATCCGATGCTATTGCCGTGGCCTGCTTCCGTATAAAATTCTGTACGGGCGGCACGTAAAGCAATATCATCAATATTACAAATAGGATAATAGGAGTAAGAAGCACCCAAAGTGCCCCTCTTAACCATTTTCTTCTCATTGGAACGTCAAGCTGTCATCGATTAATTCGTACAAAGTAAACAATTAATTTTGAGATAAAGTTCCTAATAAAAGAAAAATACTATGTTGCGCCGGTGTTTACGACCACTTATACCGCAATTGCTTACTCTAATCCGCCCGTGTCTGCAAGCGGATAATGTCCTCGATAAGAGCAAGCGAACGCAGTGCCCGCTGCCTCTGCCCGGCTGTAAAAGGAGTACCGCGCAAGCCTTCCAGTATTTTAAGCTCCGCCACCAGTTCCGTAGCGCCAATCAGCGTAAAGAGAGGAATCATCTTGTGCGAAACGGCCGCCACCTCGTCCATATCCGCCGCATCCGCCGCCTTTTGCAAACGTTCGGCATTGAGGCGGGTTTCGGTAACGAAGCTCTCCATTATGGACTTTGCCGCCTCCGGGTCGTCACCGGAGAAAGCGGTGAGTGCCGAGAAGTCATAAGGAGCATCCGGCGATGAAGCCTCAACCGTCTCCGCTGCTACTTCGCTCCGCACGGCAGATGTTTGTCCGATACCTTCCGCATTCAGTTCCCGGAACAGTTCCGCCACCGTAAACGGTTTGTGCAGGCAACCGGCAAAGCCATATTCCTTGAACTCTTCCGGCTTCATATCGCTACGGGCGGTAACGGCTATCACGGGAATGGCCTGCGCTTGGGGCAGGTTCGATGCACGCAACAGTTTCAACAGGTCGAAACCGTTGATGGCAGGCATCTGTACATCGGTGAGCAACACATCAAAGGTATCGGAACGCAGGGCATCCAGCAATTCGTCCAATTGCATGCACGATACCGAAGCGATGCCGCTATGCTGGAGCATGGCTGCGGTAAGCGTAAGCTGAATGCGGTCGTCGTCAATCAGCAGCACACGGAGCGAAGGTTGTGAAGAAGCGGGCATGCTCTCTGAAAGAGCGGAAGAAATTCCGGTTTCCGTCTCCTGATATTTCTCGCCGGTATCCTCCGATACCTGTACGGGGAACAAGGGAACACGCAGCGTAAATGTACTTCCCTTGCCCGGCACACTGTCCACATCAATCGTTCCTTCCAGCAACTGCACAAGCATGCGCACAATAGACAAACCGAGTCCGAAGCCCTCTTTGCCCTGCGCACCGGGAAGGCGGGTAAACTCCTGGAAAATCCGCTCCCTGTCCGCCGGTTCCATACCTTTGCCCGTATCGGCAATGGCCACCACCAGCCGGCGTTCCTCGTAACGCGCCGTCATCGTTATGCTCCCCTCGTCCGTAAACTTCACTGCATTGGACAGCAGGTTGTTGATAATCTGGCGGAGACGGAGCGGGTCGCAGATGTAAGTACTCTCCAGTTCGGGAGCAATATCGCAATGCAACTCCAGGCCTTTGGCAGAAGTCAGCGGTTCAAAACTGACGTGAATCTCTTCCAGCAAGCGGGCGGGATGGAAGGTGACCCGGTTTATCTCCGCCTTATGAAGGTCGAGCCTGTGGAAATCGAGCAAATCGACCACCAGCTTCAGCAGATGTTCCGATGAGGTTTTCATATTATCCAGGTAGAAGCGTTGCCGTTCGTCCACCGTCAGACGGGAGAGCAGGTCGGCATAGCCCATGATGGAGCCGAGCGGCGCCTTAAAGTCGTGGGTGATGGCAAGCATCATCTTCTCGCGCGTGGCCAGCAGGTCCTCGGCACGGCGGCGGGCTTCTTCCAGTTCGCGGCGATAGCGGTTGCTGCGCGTAATGTCGCGCCCTATGATTATCAGGAAAAAGACGGAAAGCAGTACCGCGCCGACGGCAATGCCGCTGATTGTCTTAATGGAGTGATGGCGTACGGACTGCTGGTACTCCGCCTCTTTGCGGGCACGCTGCAGGGTTTCCTGTTCGTAGCCTTTCAGCAGACTGTCGATACGGGCGGTCAGCATCCGGTCCATGCGTTGCAAGGTACGCCTGCGGCGCTGCACAATCGCAATGTGCTCTTTCTGCTGTTGTGCCACGGCACGCAGCTTTTCCTGCAGGGAATCCACCGGATTATACACGTTAATCACCGTATCCGTGGCATATTCGAGGGAAGTCTTTACCTGAATGGCGGTATCTTTCTTAGGCGGCACAAACACCTCTCCCAAACGGCGGAAGAATCCTTTCTTCCTGGGCTTGGTAACCACCGTGTCGCGATGCGTAATGATGCGCTGCTGTACGCGCTGGTTTGTCACGAACGAATCCTGCCGGGTAGCGATAATATTTTCTATCTCCCGGGTAGAGACCATGCTGTCGTTCGTCTCGCTCAACACGCGCAGCATGTAAATGGTGTTCGCATCCTTCTTCCGAAGAAGCGTAATGAGACTGTCCGTCCACTGCACGTCCCGGTTATCGGAAAGCATAAGATGCTCCATCTCCCGGTGCACAAAGAACAGGGAAAAGAACAACACTCCCAGCAGCAGAGTGTATCCGACAGCTATCTTTACTTTCGATACACTATTCATAAGCAGGTAATAAAAGAGTTATAGAGCAACAGGGTGGCAAAGCATCGCCCCGTGCATCATCTCGTCCTCGTTTTATAGCGGAAGCGCAGCCACAGCATCACCCCAGCACTGGTCAGACCGAACGGGAAAGCCATCCACACGCCGACCAGTCCCCAGCCCAGCACAAAACCGCAAAAATATCCTACGGGCAAAGATATAATAAAATAAGAAATAAATGCAATAACCATCATCGGCTTTACATCCGATATGCCCCGTAGCGCATTGGCAAAGTTGATTTGCAGTCCGTCGCCAAACTGATAAATCAAGAAAGGGAAGAACAAAGAGGCTACCAGCGCCGAAGCCTCTGCGCTATCCGTAAACCAGCCGCCCACCTGTCCGCGCATCACAAAAACGATGCTCATAAGCACTACTTCCATAGCCATTATCAGATGGAAACCCGCAAATGTGGAGCGGCGCACATTCTCCATATCGTCTTGCCCCTTGAAATTGCTGACACGCACCGCCACCGCTGCGCCCATACCGTAGTACATCATAAACGTGAATTGCGAGATGGTCAGCATTATCTGATGGGATGCCAAAGCGATAGTGCCCAGCCAGCCCACCATGATGGCGCTAAGGCTGAAAGAGGCCGTCTCCATTCCCATCTGCAAACCGACAGGCCAGCCCAGTGCATTGAGTTTCTTGAACACCGGAAGCGACCATCCCATGCGGGAGAACCCGATCCGGTAACGGATAAAGCGGCGGCCGCGCAGCACAATCAACGCAAACACCACCACCATCATAATACGCGAGAACAACGTACTGATGCCTGCTCCCAGCAACCCCAGCTCCGGGAAGCCCAGTTTGCCGTTGATAAGGATATAGTTGCCTATGATGTTCAGCGTATTTCCGCCCAGCAATATCCACATAGCGGTCTTCGTATCTGTGATTCCGTCCGTAAACTGCTTGAAGCCGTTGAACAGCATCACGAAAACCAGCGAAGCAAGCAATACCAGGTAATAAGGTTTTATCAAAGGCATCAGTTCCTCGGGCTGACCCAGGCGCTCCACGTTGAAGTAGACCACCGTCATGATAAACGTAAGGAGCAATGCCACCAGGACATTCGCCACCAAACTGCAACGCAACGCCTGCCCTGCTTCCGCAAAACGGCGGTTGCCGTAAAGACTGCCCACGATAGGCGTCAGCCCGTAACTGAAACCGGTACTGAAAATGATGCAAAGCGTAAATACATTGTTCACGAAAGAAGCGGCACCCAACTCCTCGGTACTGTGATGCCCGATCATCAGAGTATCGGCAAAACCGAGAATAATTACTCCCACCTGTCCGATAACAATGGGAAGTCCCAAAAATATCAACGCTTTATAATGCTGCTTATAGCCGGCTATCCAATTCATCATCTTATTGTCTAAAATTTGTTTCAAAGGGAGAAACCATTGTTCCCCTGACGGGAAACCAGAATTTCCTTAGTAAGAAACCAAAGTTTCCCTAATGGGAAACGGGAGTTCCCCCGACGGGAAACTGAAGCTTCCTCAACGGGAAACCGAAGCTTCCTCAACGGGAAACCGAAGCTTCCTCAACAAGGAAACCGAAGTTTCCTTAACAAGAAAACCGAAGTTTCCTTAACAGGGAACTTTCGTTTCGTCAAACGGCGCCCTTCCCCTCCTGCAAAGAGACGGAAAAACGCTCCCTTTGACTGTCATTTATCACTCTTATAATATAATACTACGGCATTGCTTTCGCAGAAAGTACGCTGCGCCACAGTATGCAACTGCTCCGTCGTAACGGAGCGATAACGCTCTACTTCAAGGTCAATATCTTCCGCCTTTCCCGTCAGCTCGAACCAGGCAAGGTTTGTGGCTACGTTCAGATAGTTGATATTGCCGAATATCTGGGTAGATTCAAACTTGTTCTTAACCTTCTCCAGTTCCTGCCCATCTACCGGAGACTGCTGCAACTCTTCCAGTTCTTTACGGACGGCAGCTTCCGCTTGCTCCAACGACACACCTGCCGCAGGCTTACCGCTGATTTGCAGCAGACCCGCATCACGCGTACCGCTGATGTACGCGTCGATACCGGAAAAGATATTCTGTTCCTGTACCAAGCGGCGGTTCAAACGGCTGGAACGTCCGTTGCTGAGAATATCGGACAGAATATCGAATGCGTAATAATCCGCACCCTCGCGACTGCACATGTGATAGCCCATGAACAAGGTGTCCAGCGGCACGTTTCTTTCTACCGTCAGCCGGCGTTCCTGCGTTTGCTCCGGCTCCTGCGGCAATTGCCTCACCGGAACGTCCCGCCGGGGTATGGGAGCAAACCACTTCTCGGTAAGCTTAACGGTTTCATCCCATGAAATGTTTCCCGTCACTGCCAGCACGGCATTGTTCGGAGCATAGAAACAGTAGAAGAAACTCTTCACCTCGTCCAGCGTGGCTTGCTCTATGTGCGAGAGTTCCTTGCCGATAGTAGGCCAGCGGTACGGATGCACCCGGAACGCCAGCGGCCGGAACAGATGCCCCACATCGCCATACGGCTGGTTAAGGCAGCGTTGCTTGAACTCTTCCATCACTACACCGCGTTGCACTTCGAGGCTTTGCTCGCTGAAAGCCAGCTCCAGCATACGGTCGGACTCCAGCCAAAAGGCCGTCTCTACGTTCGGCTTCGGAACGGTGAGGTAGTAATTGGTTATGTCATTATTGGTCCAGGCATTGTTTTCTCCCCCCGCCAACTGCAAAGGCGTATCGTAATCGGGAATATGCGCCGAACCGCCGAACATCAGATGCTCGAACAAATGGGCAAAGCCGGTATGCTCGGGATGCTCGTCGCGCGCACCGACATCGTAAACGATGTTCAGTGCCACCATCTGCGTGCTGGTATCCTCGTAGTGTACCAGCCGCAGGCCGTTGGGGAAACAATGCTTATTTATCTTCATACTTGTGTGACAGGGCGAGGCTCTCTTCCCAAAGGTTTGACGCAATTCTGTTTATCAGTCAATCACAGTCACCTTCTCAATCTTCACATCCTCTTCCGGACGGTCGCTGCGATCTGTCTTTACCTGTTGTATCTTATCTACCACATCCATGCCTTCAACGACTTCGCCGAACACGGTATATTCGCCGTCCAGATGCGGTGTGCCGCCTACAGTGGTATATGCCTTTACCTGTTCCGGCGTGAAACGGAACTCCGGTTCGCCGGCCACCTGAGCCTCAGCCTGCGCGATAAGCGTGTCCTGCAGATTCATCAGCCCTTCCTGGTCACCGTCCTTACGCATCTTGTAGATTTCCTTCATGTGCTTCTGCGCCAAAGCATTGAAAGCATTGTTCAGGCGTGCCTGGTTCATCTGATGTTCCATGCCGAGAAGCGTAGAATCGTTATACACCTTTCCGGTCACGATATAGAACTGACAACCGGACGATTCCTTCTTCGGGTTTACGTTATCTCCCTGACGGGCGGCAGACAGCGCACCTTTCTTATGGAAGTATTTCGGGTAGACAAACTCCGCAGGAACAGTGTATCCCACATCGCCCGCTCCCAGCATCTTGCCTTTCGGGGCATTCTTCGATTCGGGGTCGCCCGCCTGTATCATGAAGTCCTTGATGACACGGTGAAACAGCGTACCTTCATAAGTACCTTCCTCGGCCAGCTTGATAAAGTTATCGCGATGCTTCGGCGTTTCGTTATACAGTTTCACGATGATGTCACCCGCACTTGTCTCAATCTTCAACTTCGTTTCTTTTTCCATATTTCCGTCTTTCTTTTGTCCCGGTTTGCAGGCCGTCAGGCCGCACACCAGTATGGTTAATAATACAATGAGATTTCTTTTCATCTGTCTTTTTGTTTAATTTAAGCCTGCAAATATACTAAAATCGGACAAAACGATTTACCTTTGTGCCATAAAAGAGATAAAAAGCAGAAGGGATGAAATCCATATTAATCGTAGAAGATGATATCACTTACGGCATGATATTGAAAACATGGCTTGGCAAAAAAGGATTCCAAGTCAGTTCGGCAAGCAGTATAGCCCGTGCCCAGAAGCATATCGAAGCCGAGACGGTGGACCTGATACTGTCCGACTTGCGCCTGCCCGACCGCGACGGCATAGATTTGCTGAGGTGGCTGGGAGAACATTCCCTGCACATCCCTCTTATCATCATGACGGGCTATGCCGACATACAGTCTGCCGTGCAAGCCATGAAACTGGGCGCATGCGACTACATTGCAAAACCCGTAAACCCCGACGAGTTATTGAAGAAAATGGATGAAGCCCTGAAGTCCTCATCCGTTGCTTCGGAACAGACCATGCGTTCGACCCAAACAAACCGTCTGTTTCGTCCAAACAGACCATGCGTTCCGAAAGCAATGGAAATCCCTGCCGGAAAGGTGCAGAGAACGCTTCATCCGACTATCTGGAAGGCGAAAGCGATGCCGCCAGGCAACTTTATAATTATGTGAACCTGGTTTCTCCCACCAACATGTCCGTCCTCATCAACGGGGCCAGCGGAACAGGCAAGGAGTACGTGGCGCAACGCATCCATAAGTTGAGCCGCCGCGCCAAACAGCCGTTCATAGCCATTGACTGCGGAGCTATCCCCAAAGAGCTGGCGGCTTCCGAATTCTTCGGCCATGTAAAAGGTTCCTTTACCGGCGCGCTGACCGACAAGACGGGCGCGTTCGTTGCTGCCAACGGCGGCACTATCTTTTTGGATGAAATAGGCAACCTCAGCTACGAGGTACAGATACAATTGCTCCGCGCCCTGCAGGAACGTAAAATACGTCCTGTCGGCTCCAACAAGGAGATACAGGTAGATGTGCGCTTAGTGTCCGCCACCAATGAGAATCTGGAGCAGGCCATCGAGAAAGGGACTTTCCGCGAGGATCTCTATCACCGCATCAATGAGTTTACCCTGCGTATGCCGCAACTGAAAGACCGCCGCGAAGATATCCTGCTCTTTGCAAACTTCTTCTTGGACCAGGCAAACCGCGAACTGGACAAGCACCTCATCGGCTTTGACGAAAAAGCATCCCAAGCTTTATTGGAATATCAATGGCCGGGCAACCTGCGCCAGATGAAGAACATCGTCCGGCGTGCCACCCTTTTGGCGCAAGACAAGCTCATCACCCTGAACGAGCTTAGCGAACTGAAGAGTCCGGTAGCTCCATCCGCAGCAGGTATGCCTCTCCGTAACGAAGAGACCGAAAAGCAGCAGATAATCGAAGCCCTGAAACAGACAGGATATAACAAAAGCCGCGCCGCCCAACTGCTGGGGATAGACAGAAAGACACTTTACAACAAACTTAAATTATATGGAATAGAGTTATAACTGTGGAAAAACTCCACACTCTATTCCACACTTTCCACACCGTTTCCACACATCTTCACACCCCTGCGCACCTTCACAGTAAAAATAGCGTGCTAATCTGCAACGACTTACCGTTTCCACCCTCACTTTGGCACGTCATTTGATATATATACTGTGTGAAGTTTAACTCCACAACATCAAAGTAGAATCTACCTAAACCAAAACCGAATAAATATATTAACCTAATTAAAAACAAGTAAAAAACAAAAAACTAGTATTAGTAGCAGCCCTGTTTATGTTTGTTTGTGACGGATCGTTCTTGGCCTGAGCACAGATGCAAACGGCCAAGAGCATCCATTTCACAACTTCATGTGCCGAATAACAGTAAGCACACTGACAACAAAAAAGCCGTTTCCTCCTTGTCTATTCCGGGAAACGGCTTTTTGTCGTAATAAAGCGGTGAGGAACTTTTTCCTCTTATCTTAATATCTTACCAATGTCTTTCCGGGTAAAGGTCGTTCCACCATGCCGGACTATCTTGCAGCCAACGTGCAAACCATGCCATGATAGAGTTGTGCCACAACTCGCGCTTGGGATAATCACTGATGAAATGATTCTCGCCGTCCACCGTTATGAACTCAACCGGCTTACCCAATATCTTCAAGGCATTGTACAGCTGAATACTTTCGCCGATAGGCACATTCGTATCCACCGTACCATGCAACAGCAACAACGGGGTCTTGATTTTATCCGCATTGAACAATGCTCCGTGTTTGGTAAACAAGTCGGGATTATTCCACGGATAGCTTCCGGCAGCGGCAACGGAGTTATAGGAATAGCCCCAATAGCCCTCGCCCCAGTAACTGGTCACGTTACTGATGCCCGCATGCGAAACGGCAGCGGCAAACAAATCCGTCTTGGTCTGCAAGTACATCGTCATAAAACCGCCATAGGATGCTCCGATACAGCCGATACGCTTGTCGTTGACAAACGGATGCGCGGCGCAGAACTTCTTCGTGCCCTCGATGATTTCGTCGGCAGTGCGTTCTCCCCACGCATTGACATGACGGGCGGAAAACTCCTGACCGTAACCGATAGCCCCGCTGGGCTGGATAACATAAACCACATAATCGCGTGATGCAAACAATTGCGCACAATAAGGCGAAGTGATGCCGCGTGTGGTAGGTGTAGTCCCGCCGTAGTAATAAACGATAAGCGGATATTTCCTGTTCGGGTCGAAAGCCGGCGGCAGGCATATCATACCCTTAATCTCCGTACCGTCTTCCGCCGTGAAGTTCCACTCCTTCATTGTGCCCATATCTATCTTGTCCAAGACGGACTTCATCGGATTGGCAAGCAAAACGGATGTTTTCTTCTTCACATCATACGTATAGGCAACTCCCACACTGGCATTGCCACCACCGACATAGGCGGCAACCGCAGGATTGTACTCCGCCAGGTCGAAGGAAGAAATCACATCTTCCTGAAGCGGCAGCATTTCAAAACTCTCCGTCTTCGGCACATAGCGATAGATATGTCTGCAATCTTCGTCCGTTGTATTGAAGTAGATACAGCCGTCTACACGGTTCCACTGCAGGAAGTCAACGGCAGGATTGAAATCGCGCGTGATGGGATTAACCTTTTTCGTGGCCTTGTCCACAATGAATGCCTGAGTATCGAAATCATTGGCGATGGGATGCTCGCCGCAGTTTTTCCCTATTCCGTCAAAAGCCATCGGACTACCGATTACCAAAAGCTGTCCGCCGTTGGGAGAGTAAGCCGCCCTGTTTACATAAGGGTCCCACGCCACCAGCGTATCCGCCTGCAACGTAGCCAAATCCAGCTCGAAGATGGAAGTAAGCGAGAAAGGACATTGAGTGATATTCGATTTAGAGGTGGAACACAAGAGTTTCTTGCCGTCAGAGGATATATCATTCAGATAAACGGCATGGCTGCCGTAAGTGAGACGTTCGGAAAGTCCGGTGACAGGGTCGTACCTAACGAGATAGTTGCGGGAACGCGCATCGGGAATCCGGTCGTCGGGATGCAGCAGCCGCTTCAAAGGACCGCCTACCGCTTCTCCCTTATCATCCGGAGAGTAGATAAGATAGTCTTCTGCAGGCGACCATGCAAAATATCCCTCGGGAACATCTTTCAGCAACACTTCCTCGCGCATGGTAGCAGGGTCGAACACAACCAAATCATTCCGTTGTCTGCCTGTTACGGTATAATAAAGCTTATTGCTGCGGGGCATCCAACGCATTTTCTCATCGGCAGCGGGCTGTATCACCCTGCCCGTCTTCAGTTCGGTCAGTTCACAACGTGTCCTTGAGCGCTTCAACGAGTAGTTATCCGCATAGCAGGCAAGCAGATATTTGCCGTTCGGAGAGAGACTGACCGAGCGCACGCGACTTCCGAAAGCCGTATTGTGCAATGCGAAACGTCTTTTCAAATCGGGTGCGAGCCGGTAGCCTACATCGGCAAACTCCTTATCTTTCTCAAACTCGCACTTCAATACGGGAACAGCCTTATCGGCAGCCGTCGACAACAATTTAACGACTATCTCATAATCCGTTTCCGGCTCCAGACGCAGACTGAGTACCGAAGGAGCAACCTGCGACAAGCTATCTTCCGCAGTTGTTTTAGACTGTTTGGAAACGCCATTCACAAACACCTCGAAACGCGCGGGAGAGTAAATATTCAACTTTCCTTTCATAAAGCGTTCCGCACGCAGATGGGTGGCAAACAGATAGAACAGATTATCCTTATCTGCTTTCTCCACCCGTACATATCCTGCGGTATCCGCCGTGATACGTTCGTAAGGACGCCCGTCGAAGTCAAGACTGATATCGGTTTTCAACAAAGCGTCGGCCGTGAACTTCTCCCCAGTAAAATTGATACTGTCACCCTGGAGCGGAGTACGCACCGCAACGGCAGGACGTACATTGTATTCGGTTACTTTATCCTGTGCCCGAACTGCAAGCGCAACAAGCAGGGACAGTCCCGAAAGAATCAGAATCTTTTTCATTGAATTTGTTATTAA
>ERZ827037.555-NODE-555-length-47738-cov-4.318499_pt1 | contig 47738 bp, 50 predicted proteins | sample MGYA00519924_ERZ827037 | MGnify/ENA primary metagenome ERZ827037 (study PRJEB31778, sample SAMEA3449250) | human gut metagenome | biome: human gut; feature: human-associated habitat; material: faeces | place: United Kingdom | collected 2010/2012 ... | reverse complement strand
TCAATGCTGATCCGACCAGCCGCTGCTTTACTCTTCACGAGGAATAGAAATTCTTTTTGTATAAAGATCGAACGCCTAGGGCCAATCACTTGGCCCATCTGCGGCCTTTTCCTTATTTCGCCTCTTCTTCCTCATCCAATGCCGCAACCTGATTGCTGCAGCTTTCGCAGATGGAAAGGCCGTGCATGTTCATCAGAGGGCCTTTTTCCCCACAAAAAAAGCAGGCGGAATCCAGTTTCCTGAGCACTACCGTGCCATCTTCCTGCGGTAAAAATTCCAGACGGACATTCTGCGCGATGTTAAAGGCCTTGCGAATGGAAAGGGGCAGAAAAATCCCCCCCCGTTTATCCACTTTACATATGGCGCTTTTAGAGCTTTCCATAAGTGTGCCCTCCTTCATTGATGGCGCCGGATCTGGCGCCCCTTAAACCTAGCTTTATTCCGCATGTTTTTGCCGAAGCTCTGCGCGGCATTCAGCACAAATCGGCACGGAGCGAAATGTTTTTAGCCCCTCGCCGCTGCCGCAAAAGAAACAGGCCGGGATATACCGCTGCACAATAATGCGGTTTTCCTCCGCATACATTTCCAAAGGATCCTGTTTCGCAAAACCGAGGCGTTCCCGCAAAGATAGCGGTAGGGATACGCGACCAACCCGGTCAACCTTCCTTACAATATTGGTGGTAACCATGTTTTCTCCCCCTTTTCGAAAGCCTTTTAAAATGAGAAAAGGAAATTTTCTCCTCTGTGCTCCAAATTACCATAAAAGTATAGCATTTTCGGGCATATTTGAGACAGGTTTGTGAATAATCTTCAACATCAAGAGGGAAATAAAAAAATCAGGCCATATCGAAAGTGCCGATATAGCCTGAAAAAGGATATTTTGGTTATATAATCAATTGATTCTCCCCTGCGATGGAAGGATTGTGATTTTCACAGGGGGGAGAGGCGCTGTGACAATTTGCTATTTTTGAACAAGTACACGTTCAATTGCCCCAACATACATACGGTGGTAATCCTTTGCCGGATAACAGGAAGGATCAATCGAAGGGTCAAGAAACCCTGCGGGGTCAAGATCCTGATACGCGATCTTCCGGCAGATGAACACCAATTTTGCCTCTTCTATTGCAACAGCCGAACCGGGGAAAAAGGGCGTCAGCCCGGCCTCCTTCGCCTTATCAATATCGCGGCCGGATTTGGAGCCGCATAGGGAGAGCGCTTTTTTATAATCTCCCCCGAAAAAGCTCATGGTAAAATAATTTTCCCGCTCAATAAATTCATAGGTATAGCGCTGCGGGCGGATAAAAATCATTGCCACATCTTTTCCCCAGAGCTCGCCAATCCCGCCCCAGCTGACCGTCATCGTGTTCCATTTTTCCCGACTGCCTGCGGTGACGAGCGCCCATTCATCACGGATGAGCTGGATGGCATTCTCTTTGACCTCACGGATGTCAATTTCCTGAAATTGCATTTGCAATCAACCTTCTTTCTCTTTCAATGGGATGATATTTTTCCATTCTATTATACTCGCTTTTCGATGAAATGATAAGCGAATCAGTTGAATTTTCCATTTCGTGCCGGTATAATGGGGGAGAAATAACCGTTGGGAGTAGATTCTTCACCAAAAAATATTCGCAGGGCGGAATAGAGTTGGCAAAACGCACAAATCTCTAAATAAAACGAATATTTATGCAGAAATCTCTTGAAAAAATGAATATTAGGTGTATAATCTTGAATAAAGAAATCCGTTAGGAGGCAATCAAAATGGGTGATATTAAGAAAGTAGTGCTCGCATATTCCGGAGGCCTGGATACGTCGATCATCATCCCTTGGCTGAAGGAAAACTATGATAACTGTGAGGTTATCGCCGTATCCGGAGACGTGGGGCAGGGAACCGAGCTCGACGGCCTGGAGGAAAAAGCGAAAAAAACCGGCGCTTCCAAGCTCTATGTCGCAGATTTAAAGAAAGAGTTTGTTGAGGATTATATCTTCCCCACGCTCAAGGCGGGCGCTGTTTATGAGAAGGATTATTTGCTGGGCACCTCCTTCGCCCGCCCCCTGATTGCCAAAAGGCTGGTGGAAATCGCCTTGGCGGAGGGCGCGGATGCAATCTGCCACGGCTGCACGGGTAAGGGCAACGATCAGGTGCGTTTCGAGCTGGCCATTAAAAAATTTGCGCCGGGCATGAAGATTATCGCCCCCTGGCGGATTTGGGATCTCAAATCCCGCGAAGAGGAGATCGAATATGCGGAAGCGCACAATATTCCGTTGAAAATCAACCGTGAAACCAATTATTCCAAGGATAAAAACCTCTGGCATCTCTCCCACGAGGGGTTGGATCTGGAGAATCCGGCCAACGAGCCGCAGTATAACAAGCCAGGCTTTTTGGAGATGTGCGTCTCCCCGGAGCAGGCGCCCGACCAGCCCACCTACGTGACGATTCACTTTGAAAAGGGCGTGCCCACCATGCTCAACGGCGAAACGCTCGACGGCGTAAGCATGATTGAGGTGCTCAATCAGATCGGTGGCGCAAACGGTATCGGCCTTGCGGATATCGTGGAAAACAGGCTTGTGGGCATGAAATCCCGCGGCGTTTATGAGAATCCGGGCGGAGCGATCCTGTATCGTGCGCACGAGGTGCTCGAGACGATCACGCTCGACCGTGATACACAGCATTATAAAGAGCTGGTCGCGCAAAAATATGCGGAGCTTGTCTATTTTGGCCAGTGGTTCACCCCTCTGCGCGAGGCGCTCGACGCATTTGTAGACAGCACGCAGCAGACGGTCACGGGCGACGTGAAGCTCAAGCTCTACAAGGGTAATATGATTAACGCGGGCGTTACCTCCCCGTATTCCCTTTACAGCGAGGCGTTCGCCACCTTTGATGAGGACGACGTATATAATCAAAAGGATTCCGAGGGCTTTATCAACCTCTTCGGCCTTCCAATTAAAGTGAAGGCAATTCTCGACGCGGAGCGCGAGGGCAAATAACGCATTCAATAGAGATCAATGATGTAAAATCATAGGGGCGGGCAATTGCAGGAGCTTTTTCTGCGGCGCGCCCTTATGGCGATTCTGCCGGCGGGCGGGATCGGGAAAGGATGGCGCAGCATGAAACTGTGGACGGGCCGCTTCTCCAAGGAGGCCGATCAAAAAACAAACGATTTCAATTCCTCCATCTCCTTCGACAGCCGGATGTATGAGCAGGATCTGCAAGGGAGCATGGCGCACGCCACAATGCTCTGCGCCTGCGGGATCATCGGCGAGAAGGATCGGGATGAAATTCTTGGCGGGTTGCAGGGCATCCTTGCGGATCTTCAAAGCGGGAAGCTGGCGATTGATCCCGATGCGGAGGATATCCACACCTTTGTGGAGGCGGAGCTCACCGCGCGCATTGGCGATGCGGGCAAGCGCCTTCATACCGCCCGCAGCAGGAATGACCAGGTCGCGCTCGACCTCAGGCTTTATCTGCGCGATGAATGCGATGCGGTTTCCGCGCAGGTGAAGGAGCTCGTGCTCGTGCTTTGCAAAAAGGCGGAGGAGCACGCGGCCACAGTCATGCCGGGCTATACGCACCTGCAGCGTGCCCAGCCGATCACTTTTGGCCACCATTTGATGGCCTATGCGGAGATGTTCCAGCGCGATCTTGGCCGGATTGCGGATGCGAAAACGCGCATGGATGTCTGTCCGCTTGGTTCCGGCGCCCTGGCTGGCACCACTTACCCGATCAATCGGGAGCAGTCCGCTGCCCTGCTTGGGTTTTCCGCCGTTTCGCAAAATTCGCTGGACGGCGTATCCGATCGGGATTACTGCATTGAGCTCGCCTCAGCGCTGGCCATTTTGATGATGCACCTCTCCCGTTTTTCCGAGGAAATTGTGATGTGGTGCTCCTGGGAGTTCAAGTTCATTGAGCTGGACGATGCTTTTTCCACCGGCTCCAGCATCATGCCGCAGAAGAAAAACCCGGATATCGCCGAGCTGGTGCGCGGCAAATCCGGCCGTGTGTTCGGCGATGTGATGACACTGCTTGCGGTGATGAAGAGCCTGCCGCTTGCCTACAACAAGGATATGCAGGAGGATAAGGATGCGATCTTTGACGCGTTTGATACGGTAAAGCTCTGCCTGACCGCGTTTGTCCCCATGATCGATACGATGGCCGTGCTACCACAGAACATGCGTAAGGCGGCCGCCGGTGGCTTTATCAACGCGACGGACTGCGCGGACTTCCTGGTTGGCAAGGGGCTTCCCTTCCGCGATGCCTATAAGGCGACGGGCGAACTGGTCGCCCGCTGCATCCGCGAGAGGCTGACGTTGGAAACGCTGCCACTGGAAGCCTACAGAGAAGTGTGTGAGCTCTTCGACGAAGGCGTGTATGAGGCGATTTCCCTGGAAAAATGCGTGTCCGACCGCACGCCGCTGGGCGGCCCGGCACCGGACAATGTGCGTGCGCAGGCACAGCGCGTGAGGGCTTTGATTCAGAAAGGCGAATAAAAAGGAGACTATTTATGATAAAAGTAGGTATCATCGGCGCCACCGGCTATGCGGGCGTTGAGCTGATCCGGATTTTGTTAAACCACCCGCAGGCAGAGCTTGCGGCCGTCAGCTCCGTCAGTTTTGAGGGGAAGGCTGTCAGCGAAGTTTACCCCGCCCTCTATGGCCTGTGCGACTTGGCTTGCTGCTCCGCGCAGGAGGCAATTGACAAAAGCGAAGTGGTGTTTGCCTGTGTCCAGCACGGCATTTCTCAGGAGTTTGCCGCGCAGTGCGTGGAGAAAAACGTGGCCTTTATCGACCTCGGCGCGGATTTCCGGCTGATGGAAGAATCGGATTACGAGCAGTGGTACGGCGGGCACTATACACATCAAGAGCTGCATAGCCAAGCGGTTTATGCGCTGCCGGAATTGTTCCGGGCGGAGATACAAAAGGCCCGCATCCTTGCAAACCCCGGCTGCTACCCCACGAGCGCTGCGCTGGGGCTCGCGCCCGCGTTGCGGGAGGGTTTGATTGAGCCGCAGGGGATTGTGATCGATTCAAAATCCGGCGTGACGGGCTCCGGCCGGTCCCCCAGCGAGACGGCGCATTTCCCCAACTGCAACGAGGCGTTCTCCCCTTATAAAATTGCGGCGCACCGCCACACGCCGGAGATCGAGCAAACGCTCTCCACCGTGGCCGGCGAAAAGCTGAAGGTTGTGTTTGTGCCGCACCTGCTGCCGCTCAACCGGGGGATCATCTCCACAATGTATGCGCGCCTGAAGGAGAGCGTAACACAAGCGCAGCTGCGCGACGCTTATCAAAAGGCTTATCATACGGAGCGGTTTGTCCGCGTGCTGGAAGCGGGGAAAACCGCAAACCTGCGCAATGTGCGGTGCAGCAATTACTGTGATATCTCGCTGCATATCGACAGTAGAACGGGAACGCTCATCGTCGTTTCCGCTCTCGATAATATGGTCAAGGGCGCGGCCGGGCAGGCGGTGCAGAATATGAACCTGCTGTTTGGCTTGCCGGAGGATACGGGGCTTCATATGATCCCCACTTGTTTTTAAATGCGGCGGGCTTGTGCGCTGCCGCTTCGGAAAGGATGGAAACTGCCATGAAAAAAAGGCAATGGGCCGCAATCATTTTGCTGGTGCTCTGCATGCTGTTTTTGCTGGGTGGCTGCGTGCCGCACAGGGCGGCTTCCGCAGATGCCGCAGGCTTCTTCACGGGCATTTGGCACGGCTGGATTGCGCCGGTTTCCCTGGTGCTCTCCTTTTTCGGCGATTATCAGATTTATGAGGCGCACAACACGGGCTTTCCCTATAATTTAGGCTTTTATATGGCGATTATCAGCGGGTTTGGCGGCCTTGCGCTGTTCCGCAGGAAGCATAAAGATTAACCCGGGCAGGAAGGATGGTTCTATCAATGGTAACATGCTCATTTATCCCCGGTGGGGTTGCTGCGGCAAAAGGCTTTACCGCGGCAGGCGTTCACTGCGGAATTCGTAAAAACAAATCGAAACGCGACCTCGCGCTGATTGCGGCGGACTGCCTGTGCAATGCCGCCGCCGTTTACACGCAGAATTTGGTGTGCGGCGCGCCGGTTACTGTGACAAAGCAGAACCTGGCGGATGGCAAAGCGCGCGCCGCCGTGTGCAACAGCGGCATTGCAAACACCTGCAATGCGGATGGCCTGGAAAAGGCGCAGGGCATGTGTGAAATCACGGCCAAGGCGCTTGGAATCGCCCCGGCGGAGGTGATTGTGGCCTCCACGGGGGTCATCGGCCAGCCGCTTGACCTCGGCCCGGTGGAGCAGGGGATGCCGCAACTGGTAAAAGAACTCTCCAAGGAGGGCTCCGACCATGCGGCGCAGGCGATTATGACAACGGATACGCGCAAAAAAGAATTTGCGCTTGCGTTCACACTGGAGGGCAAGCCGTGTGTGATCGGCGCGATTTCAAAAGGCTCGGGCATGATCCACCCCAATATGGCGACCATGCTTTGCTTTATCACCACCGACGCTGCCATTTCCTCCCCCATGCTTCAAAAGGCGCTGGCGGCCGCGGTGGCGGACAGCTTCAATATGCTCAGCATTGATGGCGACACCTCCACCAATGACATGGCCTGCATCCTGGCCTCCGGTAAGGCCGGCAACCAGGAGATTGCCGAAGAGGGCGAAGCGTTTGCGCTGTTTACACAGATGCTTTCCACCCTCCTCATCCGTATTGCGCGGGAAATGGCGCGCGACGGCGAAGGCGCAACCAAACTGGTGGTGTGTGAGGTCAGCGGCGCAAAGGATCAGGACACCGCCCGCACAGTGGCGAAAAGCGTGATCTGCTCTTCGCTAGTGAAAACGGCAATGTTCGGCGCGGACGCAAACTGGGGCCGTGTGCTGTGCGCGATGGGCTATGCGGGCGCGGAGATCGATGTGACAAAGGCGGATGTATCGTTCGCCTCCCCCGCGGGGCGTGTGGAGGTATGCCAAAACGGGGCGGGCATCCCCTTCAGCGAGGAGCGGGCGAAGCAGGTTCTTCTGGAGGAGGAAATCAAGATCGATGTGCGGCTGCACGACGGCGAGGCCCATGCGGAGGCCTTTGGCTGCGACCTGACATACGATTATGTGAAGATCAACGGCGATTACCGCACCTAATAGGGCGGCAAAGGAGAAATAAGATGACGGTTTTAAAAAGAGGGTGACGGCACATATGGAGATATCCAATTTTGAGCGCTCACAGGTGTTGGTGCAGGCGCTTCCATATATCCAGAAATATTATCAGAAAACGATTGTCATCAAATATGGCGGCAATGCAATGATTAACGAGGAGCTAAAGGACGCTGTGATGACGGATATCGTCCTGCTCTCCCTTGTAGGAATCCATGTGGTGCTCGTCCACGGCGGCGGCCCGGAGATTAACGCTATGCTCGACCGGCTTGGCAAGGAGAGCCGCTTTGTCGGCGGTCTGCGCTATACGGACAAGGAGACGATGGATGTCGTGCAGATGGTGCTCGCGGGCAAAGTGAACAAGGATTTGGTGCAGCTGCTCGGCACGCACGGCGGCAAGGCGCTCGGGCTCTGCGGGCTGGATGGCGGCATGATCCGAGCTGTGAAGCACACGGGCGAGGATCTCGGCTTCGTGGGCGAGATCGAAAGCGTGGATGTCACCCCGATCAACGATGCGTTGAAAACCGGCTATATCCCCGTGATCTCCACTATTGGCGGCGGATATGGGGAGGATGTTTATAATATTAACGCCGATACGGCAGCGGCACGCATCGCGGCCTGCCTGCATGCGGAAAAACTGCTGCTGATGACGGATGTGCGCGGCCTCCTGCGGGATAAGGAGGATGAGGGAACGCTCATTCCGGTCGTCAACGTCAGCGATGTGCCGGGGCTGAAGAACCAGGGCATCATTTCCGGCGGCATGATCCCCAAAATTGAGTGCTGCGTGGAAGCCGTGCGGCGCGGCGTGCATCGCACCCATATTGTAGACGGGCGCATCCCGCATTCCCTGCTCATCGAGCTGTTTTCCGATGAAGGGGTAGGAACGATGTTTATCTAAGAAAGGCGATCCTATGCGAAAGGGGGAACGGTTTTTATGACATATGAGGAGATCAAACAAACGGCGGATCAATATCTGATGCCCACCTATGCGCATTTTAACGCCGCTTTGGTGGAGGGGAAGGGTGCGCGGCTCTTTGGCCCGGAGGGGGAAAGCTACCTGGACTTCACCGCAGGGATCGGCGTCAGCTCCCTGGGCTATGGCGATGCGGCCTGGGCGCGGGCGATTGCGGAGCAGGCCGCGAAGCTCGCGCACACGTCGAACCTATATTACAATCCGGTGGTTGCGCAGGCGGCGAAGCTGTTATGTGAAAAATCCGGGTTTGCGCGTGTGTTTTTTGCAAATTCCGGCGCGGAGGCAAATGAATGCGCGATGAAGCTCGCGCGCAAATATAGCTTTGATACCTATGGGGCGGGCCGCTCGACGATCGTCACGCTGAAAAATTCCTTCCACGGCCGCACGATGGAAACGCTCACCGCAACCGGGCAGGAGGAGCTGCATCAGTATTTCGACCCCTTCCCGCCGGGCTTCCGTTATGCGGCGGCGAATGATCTCAACGCGCTGAAGGCCGCGATGGATGAAACCGTTTGTGCCGTGATGATGGAGCCGGTGCAGGGCGAGGGAGGCGTGCAGCCGCTGGATGCGGATTTTGTGCACAAGGCTTCAGAGCTCTGCCGGGAAAAGGATATCCTCCTGATTTTCGACGAGGTGCAGACCGGCGTGGGCCGGACGGGCAAGCTCTATGCATGGGAGCATTTCGGTGTGCGGCCGGATATTCTGACGAGCGCCAAAGGCCTCGGCGGAGGATTGCCGGTAGGGGCTTGCCTGTGTGTGGAGAGGCTCGGCGCTGTGATGGGGCCAGGCACACATGGCAGCACCTTTGGCGGCAACCCAATCGTCTGCGCGGGGGTGTGCGAGGTGCTTTCCCGCATGGAGGAGCCGCTCTTTCAGCAGGTGCGCCAAAGGGGCGAGCTGCTGCGAAAAGAGCTGTCTCAATGTGACGAGGTGGCCGAAATCCGCGGGATGGGCCTGATGCTCGGCCTGGTGCTTCAAACCAAGCAGGCCAAGGCGGTCGCCGCCCGCTGCGTGGAAAGGGGCCTTCTGGTGCTTACGGCGAAAACGCTTGTGCGGCTGCTGCCTCCGCTGACAATCTCGCAGGAGGAATTGGAACAGGGCATTGCCATTTTGAAGGAAGTACTCACGGAGAAATAATAAAATTGCCCGGAAAGGAATGATTTCATGAAACATTTGCTGAAAATGCTGGATCTCTCCACAGAGGAGATTTTGGAGCTTTTAAATCTTGCCGACCAGCTTAAATATGAGCGCAGCCACCACATTGCACACCGCCATTTGGAGGGCAAAACGCTGGGCATGATCTTCCAGAAATCCTCCACCCGCACGCGCGTTTCCTTTGAGGCGGGCATGTTTCAGCTCGGCGGCAGCGCACTGTTTTTAAGCGCACGCGATCTGCAAATCGGCCGCGGTGAGCCGGTGCAGGATACGGCGCGCGTGCTCTCCCGGTATCTCGACGGCATTATGATCCGCACCTTCGCACAGGAGGAAGTGGAGGCGCTTGCCGCATATGGCTCGATCCCGATTATCAACGGCCTGACGGATTTCTGCCACCCCTGCCAGGTGCTTGCCGACCTGATGACAGTGCGCGAGCACAAAGGCCGCCTGGACGGCCTCAAAATGTGCTATATTGGCGACGGCAATAACATGGCGAATTCCCTGATCGTTGGCGGCCTGAAAACCGGGATGAAGGTGAGCGTTGCCTGCCCGAAGGGCTATGACCCGGATCAGAAGGTGCTGGATTTTGCCGCGGAAAACGGCGGCTTTGCGCTGGAGCGCGACCCCATGAAGGCCGCGGAGGGAGCGGACGCGATCTTCACCGACGTGTGGGCCTCCATGGGCCAGGAGGGCGAGGCGGAGCAGCGCCGCGCCGCGTTTGAGGGGATTTATCAGGTGAATGAGAAGCTGCTGGGAGCTGCGAACGAGGGCTGCATGGTGCAGCACTGCCTGCCCGCCCACCGCGGCGAGGAGATCACGGCGGAGGTGCTGGAAGCCCATGCAGTGGAGATCTTCGATGAGGCGGAGAACCGGCTGCACGCGCAGAAGGCTGTTATGGTTGCCCTGCTGAAAGAATAGGGGCTGTGGCTGGTGTGATCCCAGTCAACACGGAATTGAATTTTTTATGGTGAAATTGCCCTTCATCCGCCTATGGGATGGAGGGCGTTTTCTCGCCCCCGAGAAAACGTCTCCTACCACAGGGCGAATGAAGAAGGCTATTTTATCAACCTTTCTTTTATTGACGATTATTCCATCAGTTTTAAACGGGCAAATTGGATGATGCATCTGTTGGTCAGCCGAAGCATCTCTTCAAGCATTCCTTTCCATTCTGCCCTGAAAAAGACGGACAAAAATTTAAGCTTTTGATAAAATCATAAGCGGAGGTGAGAAGGTGGATATTCTCAAACAGCTCAACGATGCGGCGGCGTATATCGAAGCAAACCTGTGCGGCGAGATCAATCTAGAGGAATTGGCGCAAATTGCATGCGTCACGAAAGATAGCTTTCTGCGCTTTTTCAGCTATATGACCGGGATGACGCTGCATGGCTACATTCGCCGCAGGCGTTTAACCCTCGCGGCGTGTGAACTGCGCGATTCAGGCATCCGGGTGATCGATGCCGCGGTGAAATACGGCTACGATAATGCCGATTCCTTCACAAAAGCGTTTGTGAAGCAGCATGGGATCACCCCCACGCAGGCGCGGGATTCGCATCAGCCGTTGAAGATCTATCCGCCCGTCTCATTTCACATGATGATTCAGGGGGCAAAAGAAATGGATTTCAGAATGATCGAATTGGAGCAAACCACGGTTTACGGCATTTCCAAACCATTTGACGGGCAAGGCTGCAAAACCAGAGAAGAGCTGCGGCATATCATGTGGGCGGATGATTGCGACGATATTCCAGGGCAAATTTGCGAGGGGCGTTGGAATCAACCGTCTAACCATTCTTATGACGGCATCTGGTACGGCATTTGGCAAGATGGGAACTACAGGATCGCGCGTGCAGAAACAAATGTGAAAAAGGGCGCGCTCGAAAAGCAGATCCTCCCGGCTGGGGTTTATGCAGCCTTCCAAACGGAGTGTGGGGGGGCTTGCGTGGGAGGAGTTCCCAAAGCTTGAGGAATTGATTTTTGACGCATGGCTGCCCAGCTCCGGCTACAGGCAAAGGGGGATCTGGTCATTGAAGTGCTGCACCTCTGGACAGATCGTGAGCTGCGAAAGAAAAATAGATATTATGAAGTATGGCTGCCGGTGGAAAAGATCGCGCCTTAATGAGCTACGACTCCATTGCCCACGGAATCCAGCTTGTGAAAAGCACGTCGATATTTCTAGCGGAGCATTCTTTGAACACATTCCAAACAGATTGCCTGGTGAGGGCAACGGTTCTGAGGCTTGCGGCATGTGCTTTGCCGCAGGCCCCTTTTTCTAAAAAATAGTAAGTAATCACGCAAAGCCTGCCGAAACATCACGGAATGAGGGATGCATACCACACACGAGAGCAGCCGGCTGTCAGCTATTTTTTTATTTGACAGGATTCATCCTTGACCCAAGCCGCGGAACCGCTATAATAGATACAAAAGGATTGAAAAATAAAGGGCCGTTTTGGCGTATGACGGAACATTTGCCAAGCGGCTCCGGTGAAGGGATGAATCGTTATGGGCTGTGAAAAGATGATGGGGAAAAGGGCGCGCGCCCTCTGCGCGGCGATACTTTTTTTTGTTACGATGGCAATAGGATTCTCCGCTTGCGGGAATGGGGAGGAGCCTGAGGGTTCCACTGCGCCAAAGGGATCCCAGCCGGTGCAAACGGAACAGACAGTGAACCCATTGACTGGCCTGTCTGGCTTCCGGGAGGCGGCGGTAGGCCATCGCCCAGTGGCGGTGATGATCAACAATGCGCCCGCCGCCCGCCCGCAGTGGGGGCTTTGCTCGCCGGATATTGTGTTGGAGGGCCTGGCGGAGGGCGGTATTACCAGGATGATGTGGCTCTTTGCGGATGTGCAGAGCATCCCCAAAATTGGCTCGGTGCGCAGCGCACGACACGATTTTTTGGAGATAGCGGAGGGGCTTGACGCTATCTTTGTGCATTGGGGCGGCAGTGTGTATGCCTATGATGCGCTCAAGCAGCGCAATGTAGACGATATCGATGGGATGACCTATTCAAGCACCTATTTTTATCGGGATCATACCCGCAATGTGGGCATGGAACATACTGGATGCACGGATGGCGAGAGGCTTGCAAAGGCATTCGAAAAGCTCAACCTCCGGCAGGAGGCCAGTCACGCGAACCGGGCCCCCTTTGCTTTTGCGGAAGAGGGCAAACCGAGGAGCCTTTCGGGCGGCTCATGCGAAAGCGTGGCCTTCTCCTTCTCAAATACCTATCAGCATACGTTCCGCTATGACGCGGACTCCGGGTATTATCAAAATTTCTTAAATGGCAGGCCAATGACGGAGGATGGCGGCAAACAGATGGAAGTGACCAATGTGCTTGTGCTCTATTGCCCAGTGAAAAGCATGGGGGATGCGAGCGGGTGCATTGATATGGATTTGACCGGCGGCAACGGAATTTATGCATCGAACGGCACGCAGGAGCGGATCACCTGGAAGAAGGGAAACACGCCTGCCAGCCCGCTGAAACTGTATGGTGCCGACGGGGCGGAGCTTCAACTGAATGCTGGCAAAAGCTATATCGGCCTTGTGCCATCCGATCGGGAGGGCCAAACGGTTGTTTCTGCTGCTCAGGAATCATAAAGCATTTTTTGTGCATTATGCACGAATTTCATCTTGAAAAATCGTGAAGGATGGGCAGGGAAGTTTATACTTTGGTCATTGTTTTTTACAAAACCCGCAACATATCAGCGGTATGATATGGATGTACCTTGAAGGAAGCAAGAAGGAGGTGAGTCCATGTCAAAGAAAGCTTGCGTGTTGGTGTGCGTGACCAGCCAACCCGATTGCGAGCGGCTGATCCGGGCGGGCAAAAAGATCGCGGATGGCGAAGGTGTCCCGTTGCAGGTCGTCAGCGTACAGCGAATGGAGGAATGCTTCCAGCCAAACTCTGAGACGCTTGAGCGTTTGCACCAGCAGGCAAAGGCAGTCAATGCGGAGATGACGGTTTATTTTAATGACAGCCCCGCGATTACTGCCGCAGTACACGCTGTCAAGGAAGGCGCTGTCAATATCGTAATGGGATTCCCGCGGGAAAACAGCGCACGTTTTGTAGAAGATGTTCACCTGTTGGCGCCGGAGGTGCCGATCAGCATGGTGGATGGTGATGGTAAAATTTATCAGATGATTCCGGCAACCGTACCCCAGGCGATACGGCGCTGAAAAGGGCGGGCAACGGCGTAAATTTTTCATATAATATAATAGATAATAAAACCAGGGGGAAACGCATGAAACTGCGTTTCCCCCTGGTTTTGTATCGAATGATTCAATCCCAAAGAGCATCTTCCGCCAGAATGCGATGAAAGAGATCCTGCAACACGTTGGTCAGCGTATCCTCCGCCCGTTCGTTCATTTCCCGGTATTGTTCCGTAGCGGAGTCATCCGCATCGTCGGATATTTTGCGCAGGCATAAAAACGGAATCCCACATTTATGGCAAACAGAGGCGATCGCCGCAGTTTCCATATCAAAGGCGGTGATGCCAAAACGCTCGCTATAATCCCTTTTGCGCTCAGCGTCAGTTAAAAAGAAATCTCCCGTGCCCAATTTCCCCTCACGCAGGCCGGGGTGCGCAAGCGCCAGGCGCAGAAGCGTTTCATCCGCCTGATAAACCCATTCCTGCCCAGGCTTCTGGCCAGCCGGCACACCGATGGCGCTGAGGTCAAAATCACATTCCACATAGGTCGTCCCGGCCACGAGATCGCCCCGCCGCAGCCCGGATACCGCGCCGGAGAGGCCTGCGTTACAGACCATCTGCGCGCCGTTATCTGCAATTAAAAAGGAAACGGCGCTCGCTGCGTTCACCTTCCCGATCCCGCACTGTACGGCGTGGATTTCCAGCTGGCGGTCACCTTCCTGAAGCGTCATCACAAGGCCGGTGTTTCCGCGTTTTTCCTCCGCCTGAAAGCCCTGCTGCTGCGCATAGGCCAAAAACGGGGCATATTCCATCTCATCGGCAAAAGCGAGGCCAAGGATCTTTTTTTTCACGTTAGAATCCATCCCTTCTTCTAAAAAGGCTATGCTTCATTATAGAAGAGAAAGAAAAGGAAATCAATTGCAGCGGGCAAATTAACCGGGATTTCTTTTTGGCCCATGATTTTGAGAAAGAGGGGGAAAAGCCAGGCGGTTTCCGTTCCATTTTTAAAAAAGGGGACAAAACGCACCGAATGATGGGCAAGAAGAGCAGTCGCTAACACGGGGGGAAGGGCATAGACTGTAATCGGGGAGAACAATAAGCGCCGATGCGTCCTCCGGTGGCGGATGGTCCGTCCACAGGGGAGCCGGGGGCGGCCGATAGGCACACGGCGCATTTTAGATAGATGACCCCGCCTTCTCCAACGGTTCCGATTGGGAGAGGGAAAGAGAAAGAGCGCGCTGCTTTCGGCATCACCTTTGCAGCGCGCTCTGATCTGTTGAAATAGACGGGTTATTCCTCCATCTGCTTGCCAAGGAAGGAGGCGGCAACCTGCATCAGTTTGATCTCCGTTGAGGATGGGGCCGTGGCGCCATTTTCTGCCATCAGGAGCACGACAGCGCCGGACACATCGCCCGAACCAATGATCGGATAGGCAATCCCGGCCATGCGCTCCAGCCCTTCCACCGGGCGAAGCGATTCGCCCGAGCCGCTGTAAACAAAATTTGAGCGTTTCTCCATGAGTGCTTCCAGGTTGGTTGAAATTCGCCGGTCTACCGCTTCCCGCTTTGGAATACCCGCGCAGGCAATGACATGATCCCTGTCGCAGATGAGAACGGGCAGGTTTGTGCTGCGGGAAAGGACCTCCGCATACTGGCCGGTGAAGGAAGAAAGCTCCCCTATGGGGGAATACTTTTTAAAGATCACCTCGCCGTCCGCATCCGTATATATTTCAAGCGGGTCACCCTCACGAATCCGCATCGTGCGGCGAATTTCTTTTGGAATGACCACGCGTCCCAAGTCGTCGATCCTTCGTACAATTCCAGTGGCTTTCATAGTATAGATAACTCCTCCATTATAATTTTCCCTGACTGCCGCCGTGCAGCCCGGCGGATAATAGTTGGAACAGGGCGGGAAACGAAGTCCGCCGCTGTCTGAGGCAAAAATAGTATCTGCGCCGTGGAAATTTTTATACCTATATGCAATGAAAAATCCGGAATGGAATATTTTCCTTCTCATAAACAAGGCTGAAAAATACGCCACAAAAATTGTAGAGACACAATCTTTGCGGCGCGTTTTAAATCATTTCTTGGAAAGAAAAATCTGAAAAAGCCCATTATTCGGCGGGCTTGTCCGGCGGCGGGGCGGCATCATTTCCGTCATTGGGGACGGGCTCCGGCGATTTTGGCTGTGGGGCCGGTGCGTCGCCCTTTTTCCAAAGATGGATCAGGTTTTGATCGTTGAGCAGTTTGAGCATAATCAGTGTCAAGGGAACTAGGAATAGGCCAATAAAACCGAATAGCTGAAGCCCGATATACATGCCCACGATCGTCACCACCGGAGGAAGGCCGAGCTGCCCGGCGACGAGCTTCGGCTCAATGATTTGCCGGATGACGGAGATCGCCACATAGATCACAATCAGGCCGATGCCAAAGCCAACCCGGTCCGTACAGAGGGAATAAACCGCCCATGGGATTAAGACAGTGCCTGTCCCTAGCACCGGGAGAATATCAACAATCGCCGTCAGCAGGGCAATGGCAAGGATATAGCTGCTTTCATACAGGCCCGTCAGCTTTAAAATACCCAGGCCAATGGTCATTTCGGCAAAAGTGATCAGAATGATGAGCAAATAGGCCCGGAGCATTTTAAACATGGAGGAGAAGAGAAGCCGTTTGGAGGCGCTGAGCGCCTCCCTGCGCTCCTCGGGCAACTGGCGTTTCACAAAATTGACGAGGCGGTCATAATCCGCCGTCATAAAGCAGCAGGCGATGATCGAAATCAAGGTGGCAAGAAAAATAGAAGGGATTTGCTTTGCCGTATTCCATACGCCGGAAAGCGGGGAGGAGAGAATGGAGAGGTCGATATTCAATCTGCCATTTGCAGCGCCGGTTTCCAAATCCTGAAAAAGCTCGCGGATACTGTTGGCCGCCATTGTTTCAATGCTGTCCGGCAGGAAGTGGATGTTTTCTAAAATCCAGGCCTCTGTCTGCTTGAGAAAAACGGGCAGATTATCAAGCTTTGCCGTGATAAGAGAAAGAAAGCCCCGCAGCTCATCCACGATCCGTACGCCGATCAGCGCGAGCACCGCAACGATCGCCGCGAGCGCAAGCAAAACGGCCAGCCCGGAAATGAGGCCTTTTTTCAGCGGGGTTTTGCGGGTCATCCAGTTGACGGGGCGCTGTAGGGCCATCGCAATAAAAAAGGCCAAGATAAAGGGGAAGCATGTCCAGAAGGCAAACCGCATGAAAAAGTAAAAGAGGCCCAGTATAATCGCAAAATAGACGGTGTTGATGATAAAACGCCTGCGTTTTTCGATTTTTGTCATGATACCACATCCTTGATAGCCGCAGCCTGTGGGCAACGGCAGTTTTAGGGGCACAAGGGGCGCAAACCGGCAAAGCATCGCCCCCTTTTGCTGAAAAAACAGGTTATTTGTATTCTATAACAGCTGGGTTGTGAATACAATTAAAAATATGTTACAAAATTCTCTCATTTTACTCTGCTCCAGCTTACGGTTCTGACGGATGTGGTGCAGAAAAGAAAAAAGTTGAAATTCTCCCTTTATTATGCCGCTGCTTTATGATAAAATATTCTGAGATTCCCTAGTTTACTGAATTTTCCCGCGGAATGTTAAAGGAGTTGTCACACATGTATGTAGCGGTAATGGGGTATGGCGTGGTCGGCTCGGGCGTAGTGGAGCTGTTTGGCAAGAATCACGACAGCATTGTGCGCAGAAGCACCCAAACCGAGATGGAGATCAGGTACATCCTTGACCTGCGCGACTTTCCGGGCGACCCGAATGAAAAAAAATTCACCAAGGATTTTCAATTGATCCTACAGGATGAGGAAGTCAAGATCGTGGTTGAAACGATGGGCGGCCTGCATCCGGCGTATGAATATGTGCTCGCCTGCCTCAGGGCGGGAAAGAGCGTGGTCACCTCCAATAAGGAGCTTGTGGCGGCGAAAGGGTACGAGCTGCTTCAGGCAGCGGAAGAAAACAACGTCAATTTTCTCTTTGAGGCAAGCGTTGGCGGCGGTATCCCGATTATCCGGCCGATCAGCCAGTGCCTCGCGGCCAATGAGATCGACGAGATCGCCGGGATTCTCAACGGTACGACGAATTTTATCCTGACCCGTATGATTGAGGACCAGATGAGCTTTGCAGATGCCCTTCGCCTGGCGCAGGAAAATGGATATGCGGAAAAAGACCCGACGGCCGATATTGAGGGGATCGACGCCTGCCGCAAGATCTGTATTCTGGCCTCTCTGGCGTTTGGCAAGCATGTGTATCCGGATGGCGTTTATACAGAGGGCATTACCAAAATCCACCTGCGGGATGTGGAATATATCCGCGCCTGGGGCGGTGTGATTAAGCTGCTCGGCCGGGCAAAGAGGCTCAAGAACGGGCGCATTAGCGCAATGGTCAGCCCGGCGGTTGTGGAGCGCCATAGCCAGCTTGCCGGTGTGGACGATGTGTTCAATGCGATCCTCGTGCGCGGGGATGCGATTGGCGACGTGGTGTTCTACGGCCGTGGCGCGGGCAAGATGCCCACGGCGAGCGCGGTTGTGGCCGATGTGATCGACTGCGCAAAGCATCTTAACCGTAAGAAGCTCTTCGGCTGGGGCAACAGCGAGGAAGGCTATGTGGCCGATTACCGCGATATGCGCACGGCGCTTTATATCCGCGCCCAGGCAAGCGAGCCGGATCAGGCCTTAGAAGGGGCCCGGAAGGCGTTTGGTGAAATCGCGGTGCTGCATTGCGAAGGCGCGCCGGCAGATGAAATCGCGTTTATCACACCGCAGGATACGGAGCGGGAATTGCGGGCGAAGCTCGCCGGAATCACTGGGTTCACGCCGCAATCTGTGATTCGGATGACGGATTATTGATTATAGGAGGGTATTGCAATGGCACTCATTTTACAAAAATTTGGCGGCAGCTCTGTTGCGAATGCCGATAAGGTTCGCAACGTTGCGCAGATCGTCACACAGACCTACAGCGAGGGAAACGATGTAGTGGTCGTTGTATCCGCACAGGGCGATACAACAGATGACCTGATCGAAAAGGCGGCTGAAATTAATCCGAAGGGCTCCAAGCGCGAGATGGATGTGCTCCTCACTGCCGGCGAGCAGATGTCCGCCTCCCTGCTGGCAATGGCGATTGAAAAGCTTGGCTTCCCTGTCATTTCGTTGCTGGGCTGGCAGGCAGGTTTCCAAACGAGCTCTGCCTATGGCAATGCCCGTATCAAATCAATCAAAACCGACCGCCTTCGCGCAGAGATCGGGCGCAAAAACATCGTGATCGTTGCGGGCTTCCAGGGCCTCAATAAATACGATGACGTGACGACCTTTGGCCGCGGCGGCTCGGATACGACCGCCGTTGCGCTTGCCGCCTCCCTGCATGCGGAGCGCTGCCAGATTTTTACGGACGTTGAGGGCGTATATACCGCTGACCCGCGCAAGGTCGAGGGCGCGAAGAAGCTCAAGGAGATCACCTACGACGAGATGCTGGAGCTTGCCACGCTCGGCGCGCAGGTGCTCAATAACCGGTCTGTAGAAATGGCGAAAAAATATAATGTTGAGGTAGAGGTGCTCTCCAGTCTCAAGAGGGTGCCGGGCACAATTGTGAAGGAGGTTGCCAAAATGGAAAAGATGCTGGTCAGAGGGGTTACGAAGGACACAAATGTGACGCGTGTCTCCATCATCGGCGTGCCGGATGTGCCGGGCATCGCGTTTAAAATTTTCAGCAAGCTTGCGGCAAAGGGTATTAATGTGGATATTATTCTGCAGTCTGTCGGCCGCGACGGCACAAAGGATATCTCCTTTACCGTCAGCCGGGACAATGGCGCAACGGTTGCCGAAATTCTCTCCACCTCGTTTGAGGAGCTGGCAGGCAAGGAGATCGTAACGGATAACCAGGTGGCGAAGATCAGTGTTGTCGGCGCGGGTATGGAAACCCACCCCGGCACGGCGGCAAAGATGTTTGAAGCCCTGTATGAAATTGATGTCAATATCCAGATGATCGCGACGAGCGAGATCAAAATTTCCGTTCTGATCGATGAGAAGGATGCCGACCGCGCGGTAGCTGCGGTGCATAAGGCGTTTATCCCGGTGGAGTAAGCTGTTCCGTGTTTATCAAAAAGGAAAACCGTCCGCACGTTTTGTGCTGGACGGTTTTTTTCGGCTTTCTGGTCAATAATAGGGAATACAGACGGTTAGAAAAATCAAGAAAATGGAGGAATTCCGATGGCTCAAATACCAACGCCCGTATGGGAAGATCAAAAGCTCAACCAGTATTTCAAAACGCTGCCTGTTTTCGTGCAGGAGACGATTGCGCAGACAGGCATCCAAATTACGGATGAGGCGCAGCTGCGCGCCGTTGCGGAGAAAATTTTAAAAGGGCAGCAGCCATAAAACAGCCCTCTCAACATGACTTAAAAAGTAAAAACCGGTCGGAGTGTTAAATTCTGCCCCCGGCCGGTTGGCTATCAAAAGAAGGTCACATGCTTTCCGGCACCGTGATCTTGAGCATTTCCAGAATATTGCGGATCGTATCCCGCACACAGATGCAAAGGTAAATGCGCGCCTGCATGAGCGAATCATCTTCCACGCGGACACGGCAGGCGTTATAAAATTTGTGGAAAAGCGTGGCAAGCTCAATTACATAACGGGTGATCCGAGCAGGGTCATAATTTTTCGCTGCCAGAATGATTTCATCCGTCAGGGCGGCGAGGTGGCGGATCAGTGCCCGCTCCTCCGGGGTAGCTAGCAGGCAAAGCTCCTGCTCCGTGCACTCCCGCGGGGCAACGCCCTCTGACGCGAGCTTTTTCAAAATGCTGCAAATGCGCGCGTGCGCATACTGGCAGTAATACACGGGGTTTTGCGCGCTTTGCTCAACGGCCAGGTCAAGGTCAAATTCCATTTGGGAGCCGGGCTCACGCAGGTTGAAGAGAAAGCGCGCTGCATCGACCGGAATATCGTCCAGCAAATCGGTCAGCGTGATCGCCTTCCCCGTGCGCTTGGACATCCGCACTACCTCGCCGCCGCTGACAAGCCGCACAAGCTGCATTAGAATGACGTCCAGCCGGTTGGGATCGATCCCAATCGCCTCCAGCGCGCCTTTCATGCGGGCGACATGGCCGTGGTGATCCGCACCCCAGATATCGATGGCCTGATCGTAGCCGCGCTTTACCAACTTGTTGCGGTGATAGGCGACGTCGGCGGCGAAATAGGTTGGATTGCCGTTGGCTCGCACGAGCACCTCATCCTTTTCCGCGCCGCGCTCGGTCGCCTTGTACCAAAGCGCGCCGTCTTTTTCATAGGTGAGTCCAGCCTTACGGAATAGCTCAATGGTTTCTTTCAATTCCCCGTCCTGGTGGACGGTGCTCTCATAGAACCAGTTGTCATACTGGATGCGGTATTTGGAGAGCGTTTCCTGCATGCCGGCAATATTCTTTGGCAGGGCGAAATCAACCAGCGCCTGCCGGCGTTCGGACTCGTCCGCATTTACATACCGGTCTCCGAAAACCGCGGCGAATTCCTCTGCACGCACGCGGATATCATCGCCGTGGTAACTATCCTCCGGCAATTCGACCGCATCTTCTCCCAGAAAATGCTGAAGATAACGCACCTCCAGCGAGAGTGCAAATTTTTCGATCTGGTTGCCCGCGTCGTTCACATAAAATTCCCGGCACACGTCAAACCCGGCATAGTCGAGCGCTGCGGCCAGGCAGTCCCCCAACGCGCCGCCGCGGGCATTGCCCATATGCATCGGGCCGGTCGGGTTGGCGGAAACAAACTCCACCATCACGCGCTTGCCCCTGCCATAATCGGAGCGGCCATATTCCTTGCCACAGGCGCGAATGTCCTTCAGGATGGCAGCATAGTAGCTGTCCGCCAGAAAAAAGTTCAGGAACCCGGGGCCGGCCACCTCACAGCGGCTGAAAAAAGTATCCGCAAGATCCATGCGGGCGAAAATTTCCTCCGCAATTTTGCGCGGAGTCATACGGAAGGCCTTTGCGCACGCCATCGCAGCGTTGGTCGCATAGTCGCCGTTTGCCCGGTCGGCGGGAACCTCCACACTGAATGCCGGAACGGGCTCCGGCGGCAATGCCCCTTCCGCGACGGCTTTCCCCATTGCGTCGAGCACCGCCTGGCGCAGCGCCTGCTCCGTTTCCTTTACGAGTTTTGACATCCTGTATTTGCCTCCTTCACCGTGATTACAAGCTCGTTGCGCGCGGCGAGGCCGGCGTTGAAATCGAGCGTATAATGGAATTCCAGTTTTCCCCCATGCTCATCCATCAGCGAATCCACCTTTTGGGTAAACACGCCGATCATCAGCTCGCCGTAGGGCGTGGTGTAGTGGCAGTTGTGCCGCCGGCCGAGCTCCATAATCAATTCCGATTGGTAGCTTCCCGCCCGCGTCATGGTTACGCGGCGGCCGTTTTCCACGCGCAGGGTGGTAACGCAGCCCTCCAATTCGCCGTCCTGATCCGTATAGATCAGCGAATAATCCTCCGGCGTTCCGCTGAGAGAGCCCACGGTGGTCATGGACATGCTCTGAATTTCGCCATCTGTCTCATGCTGATCGGCAATTTCTATAATAACGTCTTTTTCCAAAATGGTAAACATCCTTTCGCAAAAGTAGGGATGCAATGCGTCAATCCTTTGGCTCCCATTTTTCCAGGGCAAGCTGGATCAGCTGGTCAAGCAGCTCGCTATAGGGCAGGCCGCTTTGCTCCCAGAGCTTGGGGTACATGCTGATGGGCGTAAAGCCAGGGATGGTGTTCGGCTCGTTGAGGAGCACCGCGCCATCCGCTTTGCGCACAAAAAAATCCACGCGCGCCAGCCCGGAGCAGCCCATTTCCGTGAAAACGCGGCAGGCGGCGGCGCGCACCGCTTCGAGCGTGGCCTCCGGCAGGCGAGCGGGGATGTGCAGCTCGCTGTCGGCGGCAATATATTTTGCCTCATAATCGTAAAAATCATTGCAGGGGACGACCTCGCCCACGGTGGAGGCCTTCGGCTCCTCGTTGCCGATCACGGCGCATTCCACCTCCATGCCGTCGATCCCCTCCTCCAAAACGAGCTTATCATCATGCAGGAAGGCCTTTTCGATTGCATCGGCCAGCTCCGCTTCGTTGCGAGCCTTTCCCACGCCGACGGAGGAACCCGCGTTGGCGGGCTTGACGAAGATGGGAAAGCCGATTAGGGCCGCTGCCTTTTGGCGTAGGCCGGCGTCGTCTTTTTGATAGGCATAGCGGGTCAGGGGGAGCCACTTGGCCTGTGGGATGCCCGCAATATCCGTCATGGCGTTTGTAATCGCCTTATCCATCGTGATAGCGGAGGCGGTGCAGCCACAGCCGACGAAGGGGATCTGCGCGAGCTGCAAAAGGCCTTGCATCGTGCCATCCTCCCCATTTTTGCCGTGCAGAACGGGGAACACCACATCCACACGTTCCACGCGTGCCGCGCCGTTTTCAAAAATGAGCAGGCCGTGATGAGAGGCGTCCGGCGAGAGCACAGCGGGCGTCCGCTTGCCGCATTCGAGCCAGTTATCCTCCGGTAAGGCTTCCGGATCGCCCTCATAGAGCAGCCATTCGCCCTGCTTTGTGATGCCGAGGGTGAGCACCTCATAGCGGTCCCGCGGAATATTCTGGATGACGCTGCGCGCCGAAACGAGGGATACCTCATGCTCGCTCGATACGCCGCCGAAAAGAACCAAAACCTTTTTCATCAATAAGACCATCCTTTCTCTGCCGGGCAATGGGGCCTGCCTGTGCCAAGGGAGGGGCTGCCTTCCTAAAACCTTTATATGATAGCATAATTCAGAGATATGCGCAATTGGAGAAAGTGCCGGAAAGCGCGTTGGTTTTGCTGATAAAAAGGAGAGAAATCAGTTGTTTTTCAAGCGAAAAATCTTGCTGAACGGTATAGCAGCAAGCGAAACTGTGAAAGATCAGGATATCATTTGACTTTCCGCCCATGATTCGCTATACTTAATGCAAATGATTTGCAATAAGGAGCCCTCTATGAACACAAGCAAAAAAATCCTCGCCCTTCTCTCTGCTTTGCTCTGTATTTTTTTGATCGCCTTTTCAGGCTGCACGCCGGTGGAGCAATTGCAGAGCGATTATCAGATCGTCACCTCTTTCTATCCGATGTATCTCTTCACACGCAACCTGACGGAAGGGATCAGCGGGGTAACCGTGGTCAACATGACGGCCCAGAACGCAGGCTGCCTGCATGATTATCAACTGCTCTCCAAGGATATGAAAGCGCTCGGCGCGGCGGATGCGTTTATCATCAACGGCGCGGGGATGGAGGGGTTCCTCGAGAAAGTGATCGAGCAATTGCCTTCTCTGCCAGTGATTACGGCGAGTGAAGGGATTGAAATCCTCTGCGAAAATGAGGAGCACGAGCATGAAACGGAAGAGGCCCATGGCCATGCGGGACACGAGCACGAGGAGAACGCACATGTCTGGCTTTCCGTGTCGAACGCGGTGCAAGAGGTCAACAACATTGCAAAAGGGTTGAAAAAGCTCTTGCCGGGCTACGAAGCGCAGATTGAGCAGAACCGGAGCGCTTATGTAAAACGGCTGGTTTCTCTCGACGCGGAGCTGGCGCAGACGCTCGCCCCCATCCGGGGCGCAGAGATCATCTCCTTCCACGAAGCGTATGATTACTTTGCGCAGCGGTACGGCCTCGTCATCGCCGGGGCGATTGAAACGCACGATGGCGGCGAGCCGGGCACAAAGGAACTGATCGAAACGGTAGAGCTGATCCGTTCGCATGGGATCCGGGCCATTTTTATTGAGCCGAATTATCAGGGAAGCTCGGCGGGAATTCTCAGCCGGGAGACGGGTGCAAAGCTCTGTACCCTGAACCCCGTCACACAGGGGGCGGACAACCTGACCGCCTATGAGGACATCATGCGGCAAAATGCAAAAACGATCGTGGAGGCAGTAGAACATGGCAATTGAAAACGGCTGCGGGCTGTGCAGCGTACAAATACAGAAGATCGGCGTGCAGAAGGGGCGGGACGTCCTGCTGGAGGACGTCTCTTTTGAAATGCACTGTGGGGAGTTGACCGCGCTTATCGGCGTAAACGGTGCAGGCAAAACAACCTTGCTGCGGGCTATTTTGGGTGAGATACGGCATACCGGCACGGTTCGTTACCACTCCCACGAGGGGAAGGATCTCTCGGAGATCACCGTCGGCTATGTGCCGCAGTATCTGGATTTTGACCGCAGCGCACCGGTGAGCGTGATGGATTTTCTGCTGGCCGGGCGCACACAGGCTCCCGTGTGGCTGAGCCGGCCGCGCACGCTGAAGCAGGCAATCCGGCAGAGCCTTGCGGATGCAGGCTGCGAGGGCCTGGAGAACCGGATGCTCGGGGCCCTCTCCGGCGGCGAATTGCAGCGCGTGATGCTTGCGCAGGCGCTCTACCCTACACCTGAGCTGCTGATCCTGGACGAGCCGGTATCCGGAGTGGACATGGTGGGATCGGAGCAGTTTTATGAGAAAATTTCGCAGCTCCGGCACGATTACCACATGGCGATCCTGATGGTTTCGCACGATCTGGGGCTGGTTCATCTGCATGCGGACAGGGCGGTTTTGCTCAACAAAAAAATTCTCTGTGCCGGGGAAATTGATGAGGTTTATCATTCCAAAGCTTTCCACGAAGCGTTTGGCAGGGGAGGTGCGGCGCGATGAATGTGGTTTATCAGATTCTCGATACGGTGATGCCTTTTTCGTGGCTCGATTACCATTTTATGAAGAATGCCTTTATTGCCGTATTGCTCATCACGCCGCTGCTCGGGATGCTCGGCACGATGGCGGTCAACAATAAGATGGCCTTTTTCTCCGATGCGCTGGGGCATTCCGCGCTGACCGGCGTGGCGCTCGGCGTGCTGCTGGGCATTCAAAATGATCTGATCAGCATGATCGCGTTTGGGGTGCTGCTCGCGCTGGTGATCACGCGCGTGAAATCGGCGAAAACAGCCTCAGCCGATACGGTGATCAGTGTGTTTTCGTCTACCGCCATTGCGTTGGGGCTCGTGATCCTATCGGCAGGGGGCGGATTTTCGAAATATTCGCAATACCTGATCGGCGATATCCTGAGCATTACGCCGCGGGAAATTTTGCTTTTGGCGATCACGCTGGTGATTGTCACCCTGATCTGGGGCGTGATCTATAACCGCCTGCTGCTTTTGAGCATTAACACGGATCTTGCCGCGAGCCGGGGCGTGAAAACGGCAGTGGTGGAGAATATTTTTGTGGTGCTCGTCGCAGTGGTCGTGATGCTCTCAATCAAATGGGTGGGTGTTCTGCTGATCAATTCCCTGCTCATTCTGCCCGCCGCGGCCGCCCGCAATCTGGCGCGCAGCTCCCGGCAGTATCTGGCTTTTTCCGTGCTGATTGCAATGGTGTGCGGCGTGGGCGGGCTGATCGCCTCGTTTTATTTCAATACGTCGGCCGGCGCTACGATCGTGCTGCTGTGCGCGGCGGTGTTTTTGTTTGCCGTTTTTCTGGTTGCCGGAAGCGGACTTGCTGAAAATCAGGTGGAGTCTGCCGGCGTGCCGGCGGTGTTTTTGGCAACCTAGGCGGCGCGCCGCAGGAAATAGTGTAGGCTGCTGCAAAATGCCATGCATTTTGCAGCAGCCTATTTTCCACCCCCGGCCCCTACATCATAATATAGAGCAAGGCCAGCAATAGCAGTTCGTCAGCACCCTCGCCATTTAGCAAGAGCATTAGGGCCAGCAAAAGGGACTGATCGGATCCGCCCTCTGCCAGGCCCAGCGGCAAAGGAAGCCTCGGGCCCGGTGCGGGACCATCCGGCACAGGAGCATGGGATGCGTGTGGCGCCCCCTCCTTGATAGGTGAGGGCATTTCCTTTTTATCCTGGATATAATCCACTGGCAGAGAAATATGCTTTGGGGAATGCGGCTTGCCCGTGGGCGGCTGTGGATGTTGCGGCTTATTGTCTAAAAAGGAAAGACGATCCGCGTCATCTTCCGTTTTTTCCGCTGTGGGAGGAAGGCCCATTGGCAGATGCTGCGGCTCCCGATGGGTGCTGTGCTCTGTGGCTTTTGCTTGTGCGGGCTTCTCCTGCGGTGCCGAAATGGGAGGAGACGCGCTTTGTTTGCGGTCTAATTCCTCCTGCGCGCGTTGGGCCGTCAGTTGGGCGCGGCGCTGCATTTCACGCACGCGCTGCGTGGCCTCCTCCTGCATGGCCATCAGCTCTTGGTATGTATAATCCCTCGCCAAATCAAAGCACCCCCTGATCCCTTAAAATTGGCAGCATTTCCAGCAGGCGCATCATGCGAAGCGCCTCATCCGCCTTATGGCGGCGCTCAGGGCTCAGAAGAGGCTTGAGCGCTGCGATAAAGGCGGTTCTGGAATCGTTCCCCGCACCATTCATTGCGCCCATGATAGCGGACATTTTTTTCACCATTGCCGGGTCTATTCCGGAGAGCGCGCTGAGCGCCTCTGCCGCCCCGTTTTGGCCGGCCGCGGGCAGGGGCGTGTTCTGCTGAGGCGGATCGGCCTGCTGGCCGCCCTGGTTCTGCCCACCAAAGAGCGATTGTGCCACACTTTGCAGAGATTGGATGTCATCCGGGCTGAGGCTGTTAATCAGGTTGCTTAGGCTCTTATCGTCCATTTTTCGAAATCCCCCCGTTTCGGTTGTTACCGGTTAAAATGCTGCTTGGTATCCAGAAGCTTTTCCAGCAGGGCCTGTGCCTGCGGCGTGGCAAGCAGTTTATCCGCAGCCTGGCGGTCCTCCAAAAGCATCTTGAGCGTTTTGGCCTGCATTGGGTTCATGTTTTTTCGCACAAAGTCCTCCCAGTTTCCGCTATTGATTGCCTGCTCGATATCGGAAGCCGCTTTTCCGGAGGTTGCACTCAAATGCTCCAGAGCGGCCTTCATTTGTTCGGTGTTCAGATTTCTTCCGTCAATCATTGCATTCACCACCTGTAGTGTATATAATACTAATATGCTTGCGATGGGGGAAAGTATGAACGATCTTTTGCCCGATCTCTATGAAAGGAAGTCGGTTCGGATGAGGCTCCTGATAGCTTCTGATTCCCATGGGGATGCATACGCGCTGTATCAGGCGATCCAGCAGCAGCCTTCTGCGCAGGTAGTCATCCATCTGGGCGATGGGGAAAGTGATATGGAGCAGGCGATGGGCCTTTGCAGGGATAAACGCGTAATCTCCGTGCGGGGCAATTGCGATTGGGGCTCTATGCTGCCCGCCCTTTCACTGGAACGGATTGCGGGCAAGCTGCTGTATCTTACGCATGGCTATGCGGAAAACGTAAAATATGGCGACGGGCAGCTCCGGCAGCAGGCGCGCGCCTGTAAGGCCGACATTGCATTATATGGCCACACCCATCGAGCTGTGACAGATTTTGAAGACGGCCTGTATGTAATGAACCCCGGCGCTGTTGCAAATGGGGAATATGGGATTATTGACATCACGCAGGCGGGTATTGTGTGCGTCAATCACAAAATCAGATAAGTCACACAGCGCAAGCGAGTAACAAAGCAAATTTTGCAAACTTCGCCGCCCTCTGCTCCTAAAAGGGCTATGAACAGTGGCCTGCCATAGGAAAGCCAGCGGCTGTATTTTTATTATTTGAAAAAGGAGCGCATCAGGCATGAATGTTCTGATCGTCGGCGCGGGTAAAACCGGGCGGAGGCTCGCCCTTGCTTTATCCGGGCGTGGGTATGATGTTGCGGTGGTAGACCGCGATCAAAGCAGGCTCGACCTGCTGGGGGAGAATTTTGACGGCATCACAGTGGCGGGCGTTCCGGTGGATCGGGATGTGCTGATTTCCGCGGGCTGCGAAAACACGGATGTTGCCTGCGTGATCACGCCGGAGGATAATGTCAATGTGATGGTCACGCAGCTTTTACGGACGGATTTTGAGGTTGAAACAATCTATACCCGCATTTTAGACCCCTCCCGCGAGGCTGTTTTTCACAAATTCGGCCTGCACACGATTTGCGCCACCCGCTATGAGGCCGACCATCTGCTCGACCTGATTACCCAGGAGGATGCGCAGTTTTCCATGCTCCATTTTGGGAGCGCCTCCGTTTCCTTTGAGGAGGTGCGGACGGACCGCCATGATTGGGGGCTCAAGCCTTCCCAACTGTATCACCGAAAAAATGAAATGCCCTTTGCCGTGCGCCGCAAGGGCGGCAGGCTGTTCCTGAGCAACGCGGAGAACCTGATCCTGGAGGAAGGCGACAGCGTGATTTTTGCACAGATCAATGATTAAGGTGCCTTTCAAGCGCGTTCTCTTCAACATTTGTGGCCCTTTTTCACAGAAAAGCGGCCGGGAAAGGAAATCAATACTATCATGAGGAAAATACTGATCGTCGGCGGGGGTAATCTTGGCTACTTCCTCTCGCAGGCGCTGATGGAGGATGGCTATAGCGTCAGCCTGATTGAGAAAGAGAAGGAATACTGCCGGCGTGTTGCGAATTTGCTCGATCTTCCCGTGATCTGCGGGGATGGCACCATGGTGGAAACGCTCGCGCGCGGCGGCGCGGGGAAGTGCGATACGCTGATCGCCGTAACCGGCCAGGATGAAGATAACCTGATCGCCTGTGAGCTTGCAAAGCAGCAGTTTAATGTTCCACAGACGGTGGCGCGGGTCAACAATCCCAAGAATATGGATATCATGAAAAAACTCGGTGTGGATATCACGATGTCCCCTACCCGGATCATCGCTGGAATGATTGAGCATGAGGTGGAGGGCGCGGCGGTGCGCCTGGTGGCAGATATCAACAACAGCGACGCGACCATCAATGAATATAAGCTGCCGGAGCATTGGTCCCGTTCGGGCGCGACCGTCCAATCCCTGAATCTGCCGGAGGATTGCGTTTTGATTTATCTGATGCGGGATTCTTTGATTACGATTCCGCGCGGCAATACGGCGCTGATGGAGGGCGATGAGATTGTTGCCCTGACGGTGGGGAATACGGCGAAAACATTGAAAAAAATATTTGAATTATAAAGGGGCAACTGGCAGCGCCCTGCGTGCGCGGCAAAGAGGCCCCCGATTCATGCGGGCATGGCTTAGTGATTTGCTACACATTGTGATAAAAAACGGATGAGCTCCAAACGAGGGAGGCGCACCATGGTGCGCCTCCCTCGTTTGTTCCTATCAGCTTTTTAGGGGGGAGGGCGAACTGTGCCCGAAGGCGAACAAAGTTCACCCCTACAGTTCGCCCATATAAATTATTATCAAAATCAAATTATAGGTATAAATGTTATTGATACAGGATAGAATTTTGGCGTGACATATGGAGAATGTCAAATTAGAAAAACTCTTATCAATTTTGGGAATTGTGTTACATTTAATAGCCTAATAAAAATTTTTTTCATGTTATTACACAAACTATTTACTTTTCATAGGGAGTATGATATTATTGTGATGTAATTTATGAGAAAAGGTTCCATCCTGTCGTATTTTAGATGTATTATGGAAGGAGGAGAAAAGAAAGGATCCCTTTGGGGTAAATAAAAATTGGATGAATAGCCTTATATTCACGGAAAAAGAAATAAAATAGGGTAAAATAGAAGCTTTAGATCAGAAAAAGGGGGTTATTAGATGAGCATACAGTTGAACGATGATCTAAAAACAAAAGTATCCTCAGATTTTTTAAACCAGATCAATGCATATCTGAAAGAAGTAAATCGTTCATTAACATGTTCGAAGGAAGAAAAAGAAGTTTATATTGATAAAATTAAAAATGGCATTCTCGTTTTTATTGATGAAAATCCTGATGCGACAATGGAAGATATTCGGCGGGAAATAGGCGATCCGATTATTTCTACAAATGATGTTTTTGAAAATGTTACTTCGGATGAACCGGAAAAGATTAAGAAACGTATCAAGGTTCGGAAGGTCATTATAATTGCAGCGGCTATTGTAGTTGCGATTGTTGGAATTATCTATGCAAGTGCGTTTATCATTCAAAATCAAGACGCTCCCGGAACATATGAAGAGATAAAGCAAAATGAAAGTGTGTCCTACGAAGCTAATATTGAGGGGATTGAATGAGTATGAAAAAGAAAATTTTATCTTTGTTTCTATGTTTAATAATGTTGGTTAGTTTTTGTGCAACGGCCTTTGCTACGAATGATGTTGTAAATAATGCTCAGGATATTCAATATTTTGAAGATGGAAGTAGCCTTGAAGTAGTTCTTAGAGAAGATAATATATTAACCCGGGGGACAGTTTTTTATAAATCTGGAGGAAAAACATTAATATTTCGTGATAATAATGGAAACAAAATGTGGGAAGTAAGTTTTAATGTTACTTTTAAAGTCAATCAAGGTGTAAGCGCGACATGTACAGAAGCCTATTTTACTGCTCCCACGATTTATGATAGTACATGGAGGTATATTACTAATACGTCGAGCAAAAGCGGTAATAAAGCATCGGGTACTATAACCATGAAAAAATATTTTATGGGACTTCCCGTAAGAACGGAAACCCCGACTATTACTGTAACCTGTGATAACAATGGAAATCTTTCTTAATTATTAAAATACAAAGCTTTGCTGATACAGTCGCATCAGCCATAGGTGCGTGGATTTATAAAAGTTATCCCTGTGGGGCGTTTTCACAACGCTTCGCAGGGATAGCGGCTTTTTGGAGACAAATCGTTAGGAACAATATGCAGAAGAACGAAAACTACTCCATCAAAGCAGAGCATAAGGTTTTAATCCTATCGCCCCTGGTTACGAGTTCGATGAGGTGGGGCCTTGCGCTTGCCGCCAGCAATTGATAGCTGGGCCTAGAGAAAGCGGTGAAAATTTGGAACAGGTCAAACGGAACTATCCCTTTGTCCACCGGGGGTACCCTGAGAATTGAATCTGATCTATTGGAAAAATTCCATTATGTCTCCCGGATGAACGGGCGCTCCGCCAATATGCAGATTTTGATTTATATCCAGAAAACAGTGGAACGCTATGAATCGGATAACGGGCCGATTCAGCCGCAGGGGATCAAATATACCCCCTCCAAAAAGCTCCCCGGTGAAAAGCGTTAGCCGGAGGCGGGGCAGATCCGGGCCCTCTTAGCGCGGTGGGGGTAACCGATCAGAGAAAGCAGAGAGAATAAAGCCTACGTAACCAGCATCTGAATGCAGCTCGAACACTAGTGGTGGGCCGAAGCAACATTTGTAGAATTTTTTTGCGTGGCTCGTGAGGAAACCTTTCTATGTGTTTGAAACGGCGGTGAGGATGCGCTTTCTACGAAAGCGCAGTGAGTTTGGGAGGGTTCGCCGAACGGGCTTGATCGTGCATCAGTGCTTTCCGCTGCCGCTGTGCCGTACTTTAACGGCCCCTTTTGCTCGCCCGTGCGGCCTGAGCGCAAGCAGTATTTCCTATAGACAGCCCCGATATATTTTGGAAAGTAATGTTTGTTTAGGGAAAGTAAAAGGTAGCAGAGGGATATCTGAGCATTTAACGTTTCACCATTTTTTAGTCCTTTTTAAGATAATAAAAATATTTTAGAAAACAGAAACAAGCGGAGGCTTTTTCGGCCTCCGCTCATCTGGGCGCACGGGCATTTAACGCCCACGGTGCTTTTCCTTTTTCTTTTCCTGCCGGAGGCGGAACAGCCGGTCTTGCTCCTCCTCCCGCTGCCGGCGCGTGCGGACTTTGCGCACAAGCTTGCCCGCTTCCCGCTGAAGAGCCAGCGCCTGCTGCGCCTTGGTGCCAACGCTTGCCGTTTGCAGCTGCCGCTTTACCTCCCGCTGCATCCGCTTTGGGTTGCGGGGCTTTTCCGCAAGCGGGCCTGCCTGCACAGGCGGGCTGAAGCGCAGGCTGCCATAGCGGCGCAGGATGAATGCATAAAGCTCGCCCTCCTTCGGCTCCGCGCCAAAGGTAACCTTGCAGGCCTCATACCGGCCCCCGGAGCTGCGTTCAAAAACGCCGATCCAAAAGGGCTCCTCGAAAAGAACCGTCAGTTTTGATTGTGTGGTTTCCACAATCCTTCCTCCTTTGTGAGAACGGCAGAGAACGGACAACCAAGGAGGCAGGTTACTGACAAGGCCTGCTGTTTGAAAACGCGGGCCTGAAAAAAGCACGGCAATATACATCATGCGGGCTGTCGGACCCGCCCGCACCTGCTTTTTTCAGCGTATGGGGAAGGCCGGGAATGCATTTCCTGCCTTCCCCATACGCTTGCGCCCGGACTACCAACCGGGACTGTGTTTTTATCTCTGCTTTTTATGGACAACCCGGCGAAAAGGCTGCACGCCCTCCGCCGGGTTTGCCTGCTATTTGATTTTGCCTTAATCCAGGCCGAAGAACGCCTTGAAGGCGCGGAACGCCATATAAACGTCGATTTTAGAAACCACCTCAAAGGGCGCGTGCATCGACAGCACCGGCACGCCAACATCCACAACATCCACATCGAGGTTCGCCACATACATGGCGACCGTTCCGCCGCCGCCGAGATCCACCTTGCCGAGCTCACCGGTCTGCCAGCAGATCTGCTTCTCGTCAAAGAGCCTGCGCACTTCGCCCATGAATTCCGCGCTGGCGTCTGACGTGCCCGATTTGCCGCGGGAGCCGGTGTATTTCGTCACAACGACGCCACGGTTGAGGAAGGCGGCGTTTTTCTTTTCGATCACATCCGGGAAGGTGGGGTCAAAGGCCGCGTTCACATCCGCCGACAGGCAGCGGGAGCGGCTGAGCACATCGCGCGCCGCAAGGCCTTCCGCGCGGGCGAGATCTGCAATGAAATATTTGAGATAGGAGGAGTTGAGGCCGGTGTTGCCGTCGCTGCCGGTTTCCTCTTTATCAGTGAGCACGGTAATCGCCGTGTATTCCGGCTTTTCGCAGGCAAAGGCCGCCATAGCCGCCGGGTAGGCGCACACACGGTCGTCATGGCCGTAGCCGCCGATCATGCTGCGGTCAAAGCCGATGTCGCACACCGGGAAAGCGGGCACAAGCTCAAGCTCCGCACTGAGGAAATCGCTCTCCACAATATTATATTTCTCGTTGAGCAGTTTCATAATGTTGAGCTTCACAAGCTCGCTGCCCTCATCGCTGCGGAAGGGGCGGCTGCCGATGAGAATATTGAGCTCCTCGCCCCGCACGCCGTCCGCCAATGTGCGCTTCATCTGCTCCTGTGCCAGATGGGGGAGCAGGTCGGTCACCACGAATTTCGGCTCATCCGGCTGGTCACCGATGGTCACATTGATCTTGCTGCCGTCGCGGCGGATGATCACGCCGTGCAGGGAGAGGGGGATTGCCGTCCACTGGTATTTTTTGATGCCGCCGTAATAATGGGTTTTGAACAGGGCCATCTCAAAATCCTCATAAAGCGGGTTGGGCTTGAGATCCAGGCGGGGGGAGTCAATGTGCGCTGCGGCAATCCGCACGCCCTCGCCCACGCTCTTTTCGCCGATGACGGCGAGGATAATGGCTTTTTCACGGTTCAGGCGGTAAACCTTATCGCCCGCCTGGTATTTCTTTTGCGGATCAAAGGGGACAAAGCCCAGCGCCTCCGCCTTGCGGCAGAAGAATCCGGCGGCTTCCCGCTCCGTTTTGGCGGAATTTAAAAAGGCCTTGTAATCCTCACAAAATTGATCGGCGCGCTCAATCTCCGCGTCGGCCAGGCCGCCGCGCATCGCGTGCTTTGATTTGAGGAATAATTCCTCCTGTAGCTGCTCAACCTGGCTCTTTTCCTTGCCTAAATTGCTCATGATGTGGTTCCTCCTATATGATAAAGATTCTGGTAGCGGTGCATGGCGTTCGTTACCTTTTTGACATAGTGGGCGGTTTCCGGGATGGGGATGCTGTCGAGCGTTTTGCCATCCTGCGATACGCCCGGATCTTTCAGCCAGCGGTTGACCTGCCCGCGCCCGGCGTGATAGGCGGCGAGAATCTCCTGCGTGGTGCCGAATTCCTCCTGGAGCAGGCGCAAAAACAGGGTGCCGTAGCGCACGTTCACTTCCTTATCAAAAAGCGCGTCGCCCTCTAAGGTTTCGCCCGTTTTGCTCTGGAGCCACTGGAAGGTGGGGAGCGTGAGCTGCATGAGCCCTTTCGCCTTTGCGGCGGAAACGGCGTCGGCCTCAAAATCGCTCTCCGTTTTTATCACGGCGTAAACAAGCGCTTCATCCAGCCCGTTTTCCTCTGCATAGCGCTCGACTAAGGCCGTTTCCTTCATCGGATAAAACGCCTTGAGCAGGGAGCGGTAGGATACCGCCGTCACCAGCGCCACCAGGGCGGCAAAGAGCAGAAACAGGAGGCCGATTTTCAAAAAGGCTTTTTGTTTGCGGGTTTCCATCGCTGGCCGCTCCTTTCCTGTCATTCATTTTGCTGCATATTTGCATATTTTTATACATCCTCTGCCAAACGGATGCGAGCCCATACGGGCTCCAACTCCTGCTGCAGGTCAAACGGGGGATAATTCCGCACCAAAAAATCCGCGTGCTCTTGATAGTATGCCTCGCTTTTCTGCGCATTCGCGCGCAGGCGGGCAGATTCTTCGCTGATTTGATCGCGCCGCATGATGCGCTTGATCCGCAGTTCCTCCGGCGCGACCACAGCGATGATGAAATCGCAGGCCCGGTTTTCGCCGCTTTCAAAAAGCTGGGGTGCATCCAGCACCACGGCCTTTGCCCCGGCCTGAAAAGCGCGCGCTGTTTCGGCGCGCATTTTTTGAATAATCGCGGGGTGCGTGATTGCGTTGAGCCGCGCCGTCCGCTCCGGGGAGGAGAAGGCGCGCTGTGCGAGCACCGGGCGGTTGAGCGACCCATCCGGCAGGATGAGATCCGCCCCGAACGCGGCCGCCAGCGCGGAGAGGACAACGCTCCCCGGCTGCATCACCTTGCGGGCGATTTCATCCGCATCGATCACCGCCAGGCCCTGCGCGCGCAGGAGGGCGGCTGCGGTGCTCTTGCCCGCCCCTGTTTGCCCGGTCAGGCCAATGATGGGGCCTTTTTTGTTCGCCATGATGTAAGCAGTCCTTCCGAATGGGGAATCGTGCGGGCATTGCAAAGCGCCAAAACCCTTTGAAAAGCAGTTAAAATGTGATGAGTGCCTCTTATTATACATCAACAATTTCAAACGCGGCGGCACGCAGCAGCCGGTTATAAACGGCAAGCCCCACGCCCTGTTTTTCCGGGCAGCGCGCATAGGCGGTGTGGACGCCCATCGCGTCGAGTGAACGCAGCGCGTCGAACAGGCGCTGCGCCTGGGAGGAAGGGTCTCCCTCCCTGCCACAGGGGAGAGCGCGCACATGCAGGGCGGGCTCCTCGCCTTCATAGCATAAGGCCGCCACGCCGGGGGCCGCGTGGGCGTTCACATATTGCGCATAGCGCTGAAACGGCCCGCGCAGAATCACCACATGCGCTTTTGGCGCATAGTGCTTATATTTCATGCCGGGGGAGGCGGCCTTTTCCCCAGCCGCCAGCTGCTCCTCCACGGCGCGGTCGATCTCCACCTCGCCGAGCACGGCGCGCAGCTGCTCCGGCGTAATGCCGCCCGGGCGCAAAAGCCGTGGGCGGGGGGCCGCAAGCGTTATCACGGTGGATTCCACGCCCACCGCGCAGGGGCCCCCATCCACCACCGCTTCGATGCGCCCGGCCATATCATCCAGCACATGCTGCGCCGTGGTGGGGCTGGGGCTGCCCGAAAGGTTGGCCGAAGGGGCGGCAAGCGGCACGCCTGCGGCGCGGATGATCGCGCGGGCGAGCGGGTGGGAGGGCATACGCACCGCAACCGTTTCAAGCCCGGCGCTGACCTCCTCCGGGATCGCGGGGGATTTTGGCAGGATCATCGTCAGCGGCCCCGGCCAATAGGCGCGGGCAAGCCGGATTGCCTGCGTGGGCACTTCGCTGACCAGCGGATAGAGCTGCGAAAACGCCGCAATATGGACGATCAGCGGATTATCCTGCGGGCGGCCCTTCGCCTGGAAGATCTTTGCCACAGCCTGCCCGTCCAGCGCGTTGGCCGCAAGGCCATAGACGGTTTCCGTCGGGATTCCGGCAAGGCCGCCCGCGCGGAGAAGCGCGCCGATTTCCGCAAGCGCCGGTTGGTCATCCGGCGTGATCTGATAAAGGTTTGTCTGCATGGAAACCCCGTTCCTTTCCAAAACAAATGCGGGCGTTAAGCGTCGTTTTCCGCTTTGAGCTTTTCCGCCGTGTCCGCCGTGATGAGCGCGTCGATCACTTCATCGAGCGCGCCGTTCATAATCTGCTCGATCTTATAGAGCGTCAGGCCGATGCGGTGATCGCTGACGCGGCCCTGCGGGAAATTGTAGGTGCGGATGCGCTCGCTGCGGTCGCCCGTGCCGACCTGTGCGCGGCGTTCACCTGCGATCGCCTCATGCTGCTTTTCCCGCTCCGCCTCCAAGATGCGCGAACGCAGGATTTTCATCGCGCGGTCTTTATTCTTATATTGGCTGCGCTCGTCCTGGCATTCAACCACTGTGCCGGTGGGCAGGTGTGTAATGCGGATGGCGGATTCCGTTTTATTGACATGCTGCCCGCCCGCGCCGCCAGAGCGATAGGTGTCGATCTGCAAATCGGCGGGATTGATCTCCACATCCACCTCTTCCGCCTCCGGCAGAACCGCCACGGTTACGGTAGAAGTGTGGATGCGGCCCTGCGATTCCGTTTCCGGCACGCGCTGAACGCGGTGCACCCCGCTTTCGAATTTCAGGCGGGAGTAGGCCCCCTCGCCTTCAATCATAAAGCTCACTTCTTTGAAGCCGCCGAGCTCGGTTTCGTTTGCGCTGAGGATTTCGGCCTTCCAGCCCTTTGCCTCGGCATACATGGAATACATGCGCAATAGCGAGCCTGCAAAGAGCGCCGCCTCCTCCCCACCCGCGCCGCCGCGGATTTCCACAATCACGTTTTTATCGTCGTTCGGGTCGCGCGGGAGCAGCAAAACCTTCAGCTCCTCCTGCGTGCGCTCCATGTCGGCGCGCGCCTGCTCAAGCTCTTCAAACACCATATCGTGAAAATCCTTATCGAGCCCGCCCGCGTCGAGCAGTGCCTTCGCCTCCTGAAACGTATCGCGCGCCGCCTTAAACTGGCGGTATTTTTCAACGATTGGGGCCAGGTGCTTTGCCTCCTGCATGAGCTTTTTATACTGCGCCTGATTGGTGACAATCTCCGGGTCGCACAGCCGGAGCTGAACCTCTTCATAGCGCGTTTCAACCTTTTCTAACTTTTCCAGCATACCATGAACCATCCTTTATTTATGGGGAAAGCCGCCTGGGCCTCCTGCGTCTCTGCAAAAATAGGTTAAATTAGCGCTACGTTTCCGTCTCCGGCGCGGCGGAGCCTTCCCGAAGGATTTTTTTGATATTCTTTTCGATCTTGACGCGCGGCGCCATAATCTCGCGCCCGCACTTTGTGCAGCGGATGCGAAAATCCATCCCCGCGCGGAGCACGAGGAATTCCTTGTTTTTGCAGGGGTGTTCTTTTTTCATCACCAGGATGTCACCGGGCCTCACATCCATACCAAATCGCCTCCAGCCGGATTCCAAAATGAAGAGATATGGTAAATATTATAGCACAAAGGGGCATGAAAAAAAAGCATTTCCCATATATATAGCAACGTAGCCGGGCCGTATTTGCGCCTCTTGGGCGAAACGCCAGCAGCCGCAAACGGCGGCAAGGGCAGGTAGGGTCATGCATGGCATGAGAAAAAAGAGGCCGCCTTAGGCGGTGAAATGGGTGGGAAAATGAAACATTTTAAGCCGGAAGGCTGGCTAATGGACACACCGGAAAACCGCGCCGCGTTCGCATCCTCCGCCGCGCTGCGCGATGCCTATTTTGAGGGCAGGATTTTGGAAGCGCGCGCGCTGTTGTGCGATAAGGATCACAACCTGCACGTTGATCTCGGCTGTATGGAGGGGATCATCCCGCGCGAGGAGGCAGCCGTGGGTATCGAAGAGGGCAAGGTGCGTGATATCGCCATTATTTCAAGGGTCAACAAGCCGGTTATGTTCCGCATCACAGGCTTCGATGCGGATGCACTGGGCCGCACCTCGGCCATCCTCAGCCGCCGCAGCGTACAATTGGAATGCATGGAAACCGACGTTGCCCGCCTGACGCCGGGCGAGGTGATTGATGCGCGCGTATCCCATATGGAGGGCTTCGGTGTTTTTTGCGACATTGGGGCGGGGCTGAGCGCGCTGATGCCGATTGACAGCATCTCCGTTTCCCGCATCCCGCATCCGTCGGAGCGCTTCCGCACAGGCGAGGATATCCGTGCCTTGGTCAAGGGGATTGACGAAAATGGGCGTATTACGCTCACGCACAAGGAGCTGCTCGGCACCTGGGAGCAAAATGCCGCCCAGTTCAAGGCGGGGGAGACGGTGCCCGGCGTGATCCGTTCTGTAGAGAAATACGGCGTTTTCGTGGAGCTTACGCCGAACCTCGCGGGGCTTGCGGAATATGTGCAGGGCGTTTATGCGGGCCAGCATGCGAGCGTATATATCAAAAGCCTGATTCCGGAGCGCATGAAAATCAAGCTGATCATCGTGGACGCTTTCGACGCGGAGTATCCATCCCCTCCGGTGACATATTATACAGACAGCGACTACATCGACCATTGGATCTATTCCCCGGAATGCTGCCCAAAGGTGGTTGAGAGCTTCTTTCCCCCTTTAGAGGAGCAGTAAGCGGGTTAAGAAAGCTGAGAAAGAAAAATCCGTTTCTGGCGCCCTTGCGGGATTCTGGAAACGGATTTTTGTATATTCCGGCAAGGTAAGTTCTAAAAAAATATTTTTGTGCTTTGAAAACCGTTATCCTGCACAAAAACGGAACGCTGAATTTGGAGAAGTGAACAGGATTTTTTGAAATGTGCTCCATTTAGCGGATTCTCAAAAGTTTTTATTGAACTGCATCATCAATTATGCTATAATTCACGGTGACACCGAAAAAATATTATTGGTTTTGAATAACAAAATATGCTGCGCCCCGCGGGGCGGGCGTGAAGGAGGAAATTGGTTTGAAAGCCTATCATGCAAAGGATATCCGAAATATTGCGATCGCCGGCCATGGCGGAAGGGGTAAGACGACGCTCGCCGAGGCGATGCTTTACCTGGCGGGGGCAACAGAGCGCCTCGGTCGCATTGCAGACGGGAATACCGTGCTCGACTACGACGGAGAAGAAAAAAAGCGCAAAGCCTCTGTTTCTACGGCAGTCGCGCCGCTGGAATGGAATGGGATTAAGATGAACCTTGTCGACACGCCCGGCCTGTTCGATTTTGCAGGCGGAGTAAGCGAAGGCATCCGGGCAGCGGATTGCGTGCTGATTACCACGGCCGCCGGCTGCAAATACGACGTAGGTGCGGAAAAGGCTTTCAAAGCGGCGGACGCGCGTGGGATTGCGAAGATGTTTGCAATCACCAAGGTGGATGCCGAGAATACCGATTTTTATAAAACGCTTGACTTTCTCAAGGAAGTCCATGAAACGCAGCTGTGCCCGATCGTCGTGCCCTATATGGAGGGCAGCGTGGTCAAGGCATATGTCAACCTCATGGCGCAGAAAGCGTTTACATATCAGGATGGTAAGGCAACCGAAGTGCCTATTCCGCAGGATGCGCGCATTGCGGAGATGATTAATTTTCTCAAGGAAGCGGTCGCCACGACGGATGACGAGCTGATGGAGAAATTTTTCGACGGCGCAGAGTTTACGCAGGAGGAGATCATCCGCGGCCTGCAAAACGGCATGACGGACGGCTCGATTTACCCCGTGTTTGCCTGCTCCGGCTACACAACGGAGGGCGTTGACCAACTGCTTGACTGCCTGTCGAAGATCGCGCCGCGCGCCTATGAATGCGCGGGTGAGACGGCGGAGGATGCGGATGGGAATGCGGTGGAGCTCCCCTGCGATGCGGACGGCCCGCTTGCCGCCATCTGCTTTAAAACAATTGCCGACCCATTTGTGGGCAAGATGTCCTTCTTTAAAGTTGTATCCGGTAAAATTACGGCGGACGTTCCCGCCTATAATGCGCGCACGCAGGAGAGCGAACGCATGGGCAAGATTATCTCCGTGCGCGGCGCGAAGCAGGATGATAGTTCGGAGATCGCGGCGGGTGATATCGGCGTTGTGACAAAGCTCTCGAATATGCGCACGGGCGACACGCTGTGCAGCCCGAAAAAGGTGTTGAAGCTCGCCCCTGTCTCCTTCCCGGAGCCGTGCCTGAGCATGGCGGTCAAGGTGGCGAAGAAGGGCGAGGAGGAGAAGGTGGCGGCGGGCCTTTTCCGCCTGATGGAGGAAGATCCCACCATCACTTTCAAAACCAACCATGAAACACACGAGCAGATTCTCTCCGGCCTTGGTGAGCAGCATCTCGATGTGATCGTTTCCAAGCTCAAAACGAAATTCGGCGTGGATGTGACGTTGAGCGTGCCAAAGGTAGCATACCGGGAATCCATCAAAAAGCGTGTGGAAGTGCAAGGCCGCCACAAGAAGCAATCCGGCGGCCACGGGCAGTTTGGCGATGTGTTTATCCGCTTCGAGCCCTGCGACAGCGATGAGCTTGTGTTCGCGGAGGAGGTTGTGGGCGGCTCCGTGCCGAAAAATTTCTTCCCGGCCGTGGAAAAGGGCCTGCGCGACAGCGTGACAAAGGGCGTGCTGGCCGGGTATCCGATGGTTGGCTTGAAGGCGACGCTGTATGATGGCTCTTATCATCCGGTGGATTCTTCAGAAATGGCGTTTAAAACGGCGGCGTCCATTGCTTATAAAAACGGCATCCCGAAGGCGGACCCGGTGATCCTTGAGCCGATTGGAACGTTAAAGGCCTATATGCCGGATGAAAAGATGGGCGATATCATGGGTGATATTACCAAGCGCCGCGGTCGCGTGCTGGGCATGGGCCCGGCGGAGGATAAAATGCAGGAGATTGTGGCCGAGGTGCCGATGGCGGAGATGGGCGATTTTGCAACGACGCTGCGCTCTGTAACGCATGGCAGGGGCCATTTCTCGCTGGAATTTACCCGCTATGAGGAAGCGCCGGCGAATGTGGCAGAAAAAGTGATTGAGGATGCGAAGGCGCAGGCGGAGGAATAAAAAATAGCCGGTGGCCGACTGTTCTCGCGGGCAGCGCATACCTCTTTATTCCGCGTGGTTGTGGCAGGTCTCGCTTCGTAATAGAAAATGACAAAGGGGAACGGCGGCCCTCGAATCAGGGCGCGCCGTTTCTTTTTCTCCATTTTTTAACTTTTTCAAAGGCGTTGGTGGAAAACTTTGTGGAAAGTATGGAAAACTAATCAGATCAGGCGTTTTAAAGGGCTTAAAACCTTGTTATCCAGTCGATTGGGCTTTTCACCGAGCCGATTTATCGGGCAAGGAGGGCGTAGCATGGATTTTAGAAAGATTTTTGACACCATCCGGAACAGTTCGATCAATGGGGGCCCTGTTATTGTAAGGGGGCTTTTGCGAAATTGATCCGCTATGCGCAGCTCGATGCTGAGAAATCAGCGCTTGAAATTGGCCCTGGTACAGGCTAGGCGACAGGCCGGCTTTGAAAATGGGATGTAGCTACTTGGCAATCGAGCTGGGTGAGCACCTTGCGGCGTATACCAAGCGCAAATTTGCCTCTTATGAGAATTTTCACATCATCAACGCTAATTTCGAAATGTACGATTTCGGAGAGGAGAAATTTGACCTTCTATATTCCGCAGCAGCAATCCAATAGATCCCGGGGGATCAGATCGTTTTTTATGATACGATCCTGCTATCTCTGGCCAAAAAACCGTAACAGCCGCCGGCAGGATCCTTCTGTTCAGCAGGTATAGCGAATATTGAAAAAATCGCCTGCAATGAGGCCCCGATTCCGTGGTTTTGTCGCTTGCATTCCGATTTGCCGCAATGCTATAATAAATCAATTTATTTCAATAGCTTGAGGAGGCCGGAACATGCTTCTTTTGAATCCGGAAGAGAAATTTGCCAAAGAGGGCCTTACCTTTGACGATGTGCTGCTCATCCCCGCCCATTCGGATGTGCTGCCCAATCAGGTGGATGTATCAACCAAGCTCACAAAGGATATCTCCCTGAACACCCCGCTGATGACCGCCGCGATGGATACGGTCACGGAGGCCCGCATGGCGATTGCGATTGCGCGCGAGGGCGGCATTGGCGTTATCCATAAAAATATGACGATCGAGCGCCAGGCGCAGGAGGTCGATAAGGTCAAGCGCTCTGAAAACGGCGTGATCGTAAACCCCTTTTTCCTTTCGCCCGACCATTTTGTTTATGAAGCGCTCGATTTGATGAGGCGCTATAAAATTTCAGGCGTGCCGATCTGCCGGGATGGCAAGCTGGTCGGCATCCTGACGAACCGCGACCTGCGGTTTATGACGGACTTTAACGTCCGGATCGAAGATGTAATGACAAAAGAAAACCTCGTCACCTCCCATGTCGGGACAACCCTCATGGAGGCAAAGCAGATCCTCATGCAGCACAAAATTGAGAAGCTGCCTTTGGTGGATGACGAAGGCTACCTGCGCGGCTTAATCACGATCAAGGATATCGAAAAGAGCGTGCAGTACCCCAACTCCGCACGCGACAAGGGCGGCAGGCTCCTTTGCGCGGCGGCAATCGGTGCAACGACGGATGTGCTGGAGCGCGCGGGCGCGCTGGTGGAGGCGCAGGTAGATGTATTGGTGCTGGACTCCGCGCACGGCCACAGCGCGAATATACTCAAGGCGGTCAGCAAGGTGAAGGCGGCCTTTCCGCAGGTTTCCCTGATCGCGGGCAACGTGGCAACGGCAGAGGGCACCCGTGCGCTCATCGAGGCGGGTGCAGATGCGGTGAAAGTGGGCATCGGCCCCGGCTCGATTTGCACGACGCGTGTGGTCGCGGGCATCGGCGTGCCGCAGATCACGGCGGTTTATGATTCCGCCTGTGTGGCGGCCAAATATAACATCCCGATCATTGCGGATGGCGGCATCAAATATTCCGGCGAAATCGTAAAAGCGCTTGCCGCCGGGGCGAATGTGGTAATGATGGGCTCGCTGGTGGCGGGCTGCGAGGAATCCCCCGGCGAGAGCGAGATTTATCAGGGCCGCCAGTTCAAGGTGTACCGCGGAATGGGCAGCATCGGCGCAATGAACCAGGGCAGCAAGGACCGCTATTTCCAGCAGGATAACCGTAAGCTGGTGCCGGAGGGCGTGGAGGGCCGCGTGCCCTATAAGGGGATGCTGTCTGAAACGGTGTTCCAGATGCTGGGGGGCCTGCGCGCGGGCATGGGCTATTGCGGCTGCAAAACGATTGGTGAGCTGCAAAGCAAGGCACAGTTTGTGCGCATCACGAGCGCCGGCCTGATCGAAAGCCATCCGCATGATGTGTTCATTACGAAAGAAGCACCCAATTATTCCGGAAACGCTTGAGAAGCGGCGATATGATGAATTTGCTTGTAACGATAGGGAAAAAACAGCATCATTTATCCGTGAAACCCGGCACGCCATTGCCTGAGGCTTTGGCGCTGCTGGGTTTTCCAATTGCGCTTCCCTGCGGCGGAAAAGGCTTGTGCGGAAAATGCAGGGCCAAAGCCTCAGGGCAATTAAGCCCTGTTACTCCGAAGGAGCGGCGCTGCCTCTCAGCGGAGGAATTGCGCAGTGGGCTGCGCCTGCTATGCCAAACGTCTGTGCTGGGGGATGCCCGCATAGAGCTGCCGGAGGAGGGCGCGGGAATCGTGGTGGAGGGCGTTTCCGCTATGCCGCAAAACAAGCTGCCGGATGGGCAGGCGCTTTGTGCGGCGGTTGATATCGGGACGACAACCGTTGCGGCCCGGCTCTACGTGGCAGGGAAGCCGGAAAGCGGACCGGCTGCATCTGCCGGGCGGCGCAATCCGCAGGCGGCGTTTGGCGCGGACGTCCTCTCCCGCATGGAGCGGGCGCAGGCAGGGGATGCATCCGTTTTGCGGGAGCGCATCCTTCTCTGCATCGACGAGCTGCTCACAGAACTGCTGCAAGCGGCGGAGGCTCGCCCTGCCCAGCTCCGGGAACTTGTGATTACCGGGAACACGGCGATGCTGTATCTCCTCACCGGGCGGGATACCGCCTGCCTTTCTAAAGCTCCTTTTTTGCCGGAGCATCTTTTTGGGGACGAAATCACGGCCGAAGCCTTGGGGCTGCATGCAGTTAAGGCCAGCCGCGTTTATCTGCCGCACTGTGCCTCTGCTTTTATTGGGGCTGATTGCCTGTGCGCCATGCTTGCCTGTGGGATGACCGAAGCGGAGGCTCCCTGTGCATTGCTCGACCTTGGCACAAATGGGGAGCTTGCTGTTTTCAATGGCACTGAGCTTTGGTGTGCCTCCACCGCCGCAGGGCCGGCCTTTGAGGGGGCGGGGCTTACCATGGGGATGCCAGCGGTGCCGGGCGCAATCGACCATGTGGAGCGAAGGGGCTTTCGAATCGGCTGCACGGCCATCGGCGGCGTACCCGCAAAGGGAATCTGCGGCTCCGGGCTGATTGACGCGGCCGCGGTGCTGCGGCAGAGCGGTGTTCTGGATGCGGAGGGCACGATCCAGCGGGAAGGGCATCCTTTTCGGGCGATGGTGTGCGAAATCGGCGGCGCGCCCGCCGTGCGCTTCGCGGGCACAGGCGTTTTGCTCACACAGGCGGATATCCGCGCGTTGCAGGTGGCGAAAGCCGCCGTCTGCGCGGGCCTACAAATGCTGCTCGATCGTGCTGAAATCCGGCCGGAAAAGTTGGCAAGGCTTTTTTTGGCAGGCGGTTTTGGGCGATTTATCAGGCTTGAAAGTGCGGCGCAGATCGGCCTGTTTCCCCCCGCTTTATTGGGAAGGACCGCTGCCATCGGCAACGCGGCGTTAGATGGGGCGGGCCTGCTCGCCTTGCGGCCTGCCCGGAGGGAACGGCTCCTCTCCCTTGCAGGCAGGATTCACACCGTTTCCCTCGCGGAGGAGCCTGCGTTTGAACAGGCTTATTTGGAGGGGATGCGCTTTCCGAATGAAAATTATATGGGCCAGTAAAAAAAGGCATTTTATCCATACCGCCGCATATGGTAGGATAGGCGCAAAGCGTTCCATTTTTTTCGCAGCAAGTGCTTTATGGATCCCTTTTGTTTTGATATGATAGCTAAAAATAAACTGCTTTATCAAGGGGGGCGGCTCAATGAACGTGTATGATTTTGACAATACGATTTACCGTGGTGAAAGTGCTGTAGATTTATTTTGGTATTATTTAAAACAGGATAAATCGCTGCTGCGCTATGTGCCGGAGGTGGCGGCGGCTTTGGTGCGGTATAAGCGCGGAAAAATCACCATTGAGGAGGCCTTATCCGTTTATGGCGCGCGCGTGGCCGATTACTTTTTGACGATCCCGGATTTTGAAGCTGATTTAAAAACTTTTTGGGATACCCATATGAAGAATATCAAGCCCTTTTATGCTCGCCTGCACCGCCCGGACGATGTGATCCTTTCCGCCTCCCCGGAGCGGGTTTTGGAGGAGGCTTGCCGCCGCCTTGGCATTGCGCATTGGATCGGCACCCAGATTGATGAGCAAACGGGCGCGATGACACGCCTGTGTTTTCGGGAAAATAAGGTGGGCTGCTTCCTGGAGCGATTCCCGCATGCGAAGATTGAGCAGTTTTATACGGATTCCTTCAACGATCAGCCGATGATTGACCTGGCGGAGCACGCTTTTCTCGTCAAAGGCGACCGCATCAGGCAATTGAAATAAAAGAATACTCTGTGTGGTAGGCGAAAGATGCAGGGCAAAGGGATTACAGTGAAATTGTGGGATGAAAATGCAAAAAAAACGGCCGAATATCGTGATTATCAATCCGGATCAGATGCGCGCAGACAGCCTCAGCCACCTTGGCTGCGCCGCGGCGCATACAGAGCATCTCGACGCGTTGGCGCAGGAGGGGGCCTCTTTCTCCGGTGCATTTTGCCAAAACCCGGTTTGCGTCCCTTCCCGGTGCAGCTTTATGAGCGGCTGGTATCCGCATGTGGCGGGGCATCGCACGATGGCCCATATGATGCAGCCGCATGAGCCGGTGCTGCTTAAGGAGTTGAAAGACAGCGGCTACCATGTTTGGATCAACAGCCGTAACGATTTGTTGCCAGCGCAGTATCAGAATTTCAACAAGGCATACTGCACCACTTACTTTGTGCCGGATGCGATCCCGCATCTGGATATCCGCCAGACGTGGCGGGGCAGCCCGGAAGGGGATAACTATTATAGCTTTTACCAGGGGGTTACAGCGCCGGAGAAGGATCTCGACCACTATTGGGTGGAAGGGGCTGTGGATTTTATCCGCAATTACCGGGAAAACCGCCCCTTTTGCCTATATCTGCCGCTGCAATTTCCGCATCCGCCCTATCACATCTGGGAGCCGTTTTTTAGCCAGGTGGACACCGCAAAATTAAAGCCCAGAATTCGCCCGCCGGAGGATTACCGGGGCAAATGCCGCATGATGCGGGAGCTGCACCATATGATGCGTCTGGATACGTGGAGTGATGAGCGTTTCAAGGCCTTGCGGGCGGTGTATCTCGGCATGTGCCAGCGGGTGGATTTCCTCACGGGGCGCGTCATCGAGGCGCTCAAGGAGCGTGGGCTCTATGAGGATACCGCTGTTTTTTTCTTCAGCGACCATGGGGATTTTACAGGGGATTACAACATGGTGGAAAAGCAGCAGAATTCTTTTGAAGATTGCCTGACCAACGTGCCCTTTCTCGTTAAACTCCCGAAAGGGATGCAAACACGCACGGGCGTTCAACATGGCCTTGTGGAGCTAATCGACTTTTATGCAACGGCGCACGAGCTCGCTTCCCTGCCGGAAACCCATACGCAATTTGGCCACTCCCTGCTCCCCTATCTGGCGGGTGAGCGGGATCCATTGCGGGATGCCGTATTCTGCGAAGGCGGTTTCCGCCAGGGCGAGGAGCAGTGCCGTTTTTCAGAGGATAAAAAGCCGCGCGCAAGCTTCCTCTATTACCCGCGCATTTCCCTGCAAATGCGGGAGGATTTTGTATACAACGGCAAGGCGATTATGTGCCGAACAAGGGATTATAAATATGTAAAACGGCTGTATGAGCTGGATGAACTATACGATTTGAAACGCGATCCGCAGGAGGTGCATAACCTGGTGGATGACCCTGCCTACCAGCCTGTGCTGGAAGCGCTGCGTGAGCGCCTGTTGACGCATTACCTGGATACCAGCGACGTGGTGCCGTTTCAGAAGGATGCACGGATCGAGCCCAGCTTTGCCGCGCATGTGGCAGCAAATACCATCCGGCGGAAGCTACGCCTAAAAAAACGGGGCGGCAGGGCGTGAATAGGGGGAACCCCCACGAAATGGATCATATCATAAAGGGGCG
>ERZ827037.548-NODE-548-length-48092-cov-3.838125_pt1 | contig 48092 bp, 44 predicted proteins | sample MGYA00519924_ERZ827037 | MGnify/ENA primary metagenome ERZ827037 (study PRJEB31778, sample SAMEA3449250) | human gut metagenome | biome: human gut; feature: human-associated habitat; material: faeces | place: United Kingdom | collected 2010/2012 ... | reverse complement strand
AAAGAGGGCATGACCTGTCTTTCTAACCAACGTTTTGTTTTATCCATATTGACAGCAACAGGCGTCATAATAAACGGAAGTGAAGTCGTTACATTATCTAAAAATATATCCCATAAAATATAAACGGGAAAATCTATCTGTGTGAGGATAAGGCTTGCTATGGTCTGTTCGGGATTTCTTGAAAAAACAAGTTGTTCTATCGTTTGTTCAGCTTTTCCACTTTTTAAACGAATTTCAAATCGGTTCTTAATGTCTGTTTTTATACCTTTGCTTTTTTGTTCCTTTTCTTTTTCATACAAGCAAAAGTAAATAGAACTATTCTTTGAACCGATATAAAAAGTTTTTGCAGTATCTCCATGTGTACCCGATAATTTTCCGCTGTCTACTGCTTCATGGGTTCTTGAACGTTTCCATACCTTGTTGGTATAATAACGTTGCCATTGTTGATTCTGTACAGTTAATAACATCCATAAGAGAAATTTCTCCCGGTCGTTTTTCCAGCATATAGCCGCCGCATTTTTACAGTGTTCGGGTCGTCGTAGACTTGCCGATAGGCAAAAAGAAAGCGGCGGCTCTGAAAATCAAAGCCGCCGTAATTTAGAAATGGCGCGTGAAGATACTGATATGCTCCCTTCTAAGTAGACAAGAGAAATAATAAAATCTTGTTTATTTAGAAGGGAGCTTTCTTTATGGCACGGCGGTCCTTTTAATCATATTGGGCAATTCTGTTTTTTTATAGCGTTTCCCTTTGTATATATGATGTTTTTAATATATTACTCTGCATATCGTATCCGATCAATCAAACTCAATTTTCGGAAATTTGCAGATACTCCATATGTGAGCAGTACCTGTAAAAAGGCAACCACACAAATCAAAAGCACTGCTGGGACCACTGGAAAATGATACTCACTGATCTGAAACATGTGTCTGGTTTTTGCATAAAGAAATGCACCATATCCTACAAGACTTCCAATGCCCACAGAAACTGCCAATGTTCCCAAAGTATAGATGATTCCTTCCAGTTGCAGCATACGGATCAACTGTTTTTCAGACATTCCTATCGCCTGTATCATTCCAAGCTCCCGCCTTCTTGTGTAAATACTGTTCATCATAGTGTTCACAAGATTCATGATTCCAATTCCACCCAGAATAATCAGAAATGCATAACACAAAACGCTCATCAACCGCATATTCTTTTCCCACTCCTGAAGTTGCTCTTCATAACTTCCTGTCACCAGGTATTCACTGTTGTCGGCAAGTGCCTGAAGTTCCTGATATGCACTGTTCTTTTTCTGATCATTCACTGTGATTTCCAGTGTGTAGTTCAGATTATTGGGATTCATTTTTTCCAACACTGATTGGGGCAGATAAAATGAACTTCCGCCAAGGCTTGCATAGTAATCTCCGATGGCTCCTATCTCAAAAGTCTTTTCTACCTGGTCATCTCCCATATTCAAAACCATCTTCAAGGAATCTCCCACTTTCAGTTCCGGGAACCAGTATAGCATATTAGCAGACATGAGGATTTTATCTCCTTTTTCCAATTCTTCATATGTCACATGTCCTTGTATCTCTCCTTTTTCCAGCGTTTCTGCATAAGATGCATCCAGTCCAATAATATCCGCGTCCCAAATTTCACCATCCATAGATAGTTTCGGAATTTTGCCATTCATAAATGTTTTTACCTTTACCTCTTCCACACCGTCTACATCACGAACCTGATCAATAAACGCTTTCGTCAAGGGGTTATTCTGCTGAACCTGTCTCCAGTCTCTGTCAGGATTCATTTTGTCCCCACCCCATGTTTCCAATTTAATTTTATAATCAGATTCAATATCCTTTCTTGCAATTTCTTTCGGTGCCGCGCAAGATAAAATAGTTGCCACAACCATGAACAGAATACCAGTTGCTCCTAATGTAACAATCGTAATCCCAGTCCTCTTTTTATTTCTTGCCATATTTGCTTTTGTCAAACGAAAAATCGTGAGATTCTGATAGCCTTTCCGTACTTTTTTCCCACGTTTTTCTAACCCCTGATAACGCATAGCCTCAATGGGCGAAACTTTGGCAGCAATTCGCATCGGTTTTGCCAAAGAAACTGCGGAAGTAAAGAGCACCGCCATAATGGTAATCGCATAAATCCACCAGTGCAACAAAGATACCTCACCATTTTTTACAAGTTCTGCTGCTACCTGCATTAGAGGATCTTCGCCTGCCATAAAAGTAATCATCTGTTTCATAATCCATCTGGACAGGAAACTACTGATAAGCAATCCTACCGGGAGGGCAAGCGCCGTAACCAGCATTCCTTCACGGAATACCATCTGCCGAATCTGTCTTTTGGTGGAGCCTATGGCTTTTAATTTTCCATATTCCTGTACTTTTGGTATCATAGACACATAATAAATACTGTAAATAGTCAGGATTCCTGCTAAAACAACCATAACGATTACCACGATCATTCCTTTTACAAATGACGGATCCGTATAATTTGCAGCCAAATACTCTCTGTTTTCTACCACATTTCCCTCAGGTACACCAAAATCCTCTCCGATTTCTTTTCCCCTCTCTTCGATTTCATCTGTTGTCATATGCTCTGCATCTGCCAGACGGAACATCACACGATATTCTCTGTCTGCTTCCGGTATCATCTGTTTCACATATTCCATGGAATTCATCACAAAATACATTTTCTTTTCTTTATTCAAATCAGAAGATTCCATAAAGCCACAGATGCGGAAAGTGTCTTCTTTCGCATATCCCATACCGTCTTTTTCGTAAATTTGGTATGGAATCGTGATTTCATCACCCAATTTCCCCTGAATTCCCAGTTCCTCTAAAACTCCCTTGGAAACAACAATATCTTTTTCATTTTTTGGGAAAGTTCCTTCTTCTAACTCCGCTTTGTTCAACCGAATCCCATTATTATCCATAGCGGTCATAATGATTGTAGCATCATCATCTATAATCTGTCCCAAATCCATTCTCAGACCGATTTCTTCTATATCATTATGCACCTGAAGTGCTTTGGTGTTTTTCTCGGAAACTTGGCGGAACATAATATGGTAAGTTGGATAATAAGCATCCACCGATGCAAGCTGTACGCGGATCATTCCATATCCCACCGTTAAAACAACAAATATCAGAAACGTAGTCAGTGCAATGGCGCATCCACATAAAAAGTTCCTTCCTTTGTTCTGTTTTACATTGGCAAGCGCTGTTTTTGTTACTGTTTTCATGCTCTCACCACCTTACCGTCTTCAATGACAATCATACGGTCAGCCATCTGCGCAATAGTCTCATCATGCGTGATCATAACCAGTGTCTGCCCATATTCTGAAACACAGGATTTCAACATAGAAATCACTTCTAACTCCGTCTTGGAATCCAAATTTCCTGTTGGTTCATCTGCTAAAATAATCGCCGGGCGGGATGCCAACGCTCTTGCAATAGCAACCCGCTGCTGTTGCCCACCAGAAAGAGTATTCGGTAAGGATTTCAATTTATCCTCCATTCCGATTCTACAGATAATATCCATAACATACTCTGTATCCACTTTCTTTCCATCCAATCCAATGGGTAGCACAATATTTTCCCAAACATTTAAGGATGGTACTAAATTATAACTTTGGAAAATAAACCCAATCTTTCTTCTGCGGAACACTGCAAGTTTTTCATCTTTCAGTTTAAAAATATCTCTTCCTTCTATCAAAACCTTTCCGGAATCAGGACGGTCCAATCCTCCCAGCATATGAAGAAGAGTACTTTTTCCCGATCCAGAACGTCCTACAATTGCTGTAAATTCACCTGGTTCGATTATTAAATCTGTATGGTCAATAGCTTTCACCAAATTATCGCCTTTTCCATAATATTTCACAAGATCTTTTGTTTCTAATATTGCTTTCATAAACTTTGAAGCCTCCTTTTTCTTTGCTAATGTCATTCTATCAATCCAGTCTTACAGCAGGCTTACAAAAAGCATAACAATTTTGTAAGAAATCTTTTTTTCAGAAATCTATTTCTTTGGTAATGTCACCACAAAATTATTACCGCCTTCAGGTGCTACTTTTACACAAATCGTGCCTTTCTGCTCCTCCAAAATTTTTCTGGCAAGATAAAGTCCAACCCCAGAGCCCTCCTGTTTTTTTACATACTCTTGGTTTCCTCTGTAAAAACGCTGAAATACCCGATGCGCCTCTTCTGCCGGAATACCTGTTCCCTGGTCGATAAATTCCAGCATCATGCAGGTAGCAAGCTCTGTTACCCGAATTCGGATTTCTGTATGCTCCGGCGAATACTTTACTGCGTTGTCTAAAATATTTACGAACACTTCTCCTGTCCATTTCGAGTCGTGTACAATTTGCACATCCTGAAATTCATCCAGAGAAATATCTATGGATTTTTCATACGCTTTCATATACACACTGTTTACAGCCTGTACCAATGTATTTTTCAGACTGCCCATCTCTGGCTGAATCTGAATCATCCCAGATTCCAATCTGGACACATGAATCAGTGAATCCAAAAGATTTTCCAGTCTTTGAATTTCATCCCATTCCTTTTTATAAAATTCTTCCCGTTCCTCCCAGGTTAAATCGGCAGACCCCGCCAGTTCACAACTCATCTTCAATGAAGCAATCGGTGTTTTCAATTGGTGGGAAATATCTGTAATTAAAGATTTTGTATTGTTTTCTTCTCTGGAAAGTTTTTCTCTTACTTTTTCAAAATGATTCTGCAGTTCTATATATTTTTCCCGAAGTTCTTCCTGGTTATTTTCATCTTGCTGCCGGTCTCTTTTATTTCGCAAAAACAAAACCCATGAAACTCCAAGTCCTGCCACAAAAACCATCGCCATTCCTATTCCATATGCAGCAAAAGTTTTCACGCTTCTCCCATCAAAAGGAGTATACCCGTAACGCTCCTCCAGCTCTTTCCCCGCTTCCTCTTCCTGACGATTTCTTTGCTTTCCTCTGTCAAATAACTCTATATACTCCGTCTCCTGTTCCGGATGGGACAGCACTAACGCCCCTAATTTCCCCTGCTCTTCCTTGTATAAACTATTTCCTGCCAGAAACAGCAACAATATCTCTGTCACAAACAGAAAAAGCAGCCCTGCTGCCAGAGCTACTCCTGTACGCTTTCTTCGGTCCATATATATCCCATCCCCCTTACATTTTGTATATAATCATTCCCGATTTTTCCTTTCAATCGGCTGATATTTACAGGAACTGTATTATCGTCTACAAACTGCCCGTCAACATCCCAGACATACTCTAAAATCTGTTCTTTTGATAAAATCTGCCTTGCGTTTTCCATAAAGTAAATCATTATCTGAAGTTCCTTTTTACTTAATGTCAAAGGAGTCACTCCATCAGCATTTCGTTTTAACGCTCTCATTTCTCCATAATTTACTTCGATATTTCCCGATAAGATTCTGTTGTGTCCGCAGACTCCTTCCATTCTTCTCATAAATGCCTGAACTTTTGAAACCAGTACCATCAGGCTGAATGGCTTTGTAATATAATCATCCGCCCCTGCATCATAGCCGTTTACCATATCAATTTCCGAATCCATTGCCGTGAGAAACAGTACAAAGACTTTGCTCTTATTTCGAATCTTCCTGCAAAACTCCAGTCCGTTTCCGTCCGGCAGAGTAATATCACTGATTACCAGATCTATTCTATTTTCATCAAACAATTTTTCTGCCTCTGAAATCTGAAAAGCGGAAAAAACCTGATACCCTTCTTTCTGCAGTTTTAGCGCGATTCCACGGTTCAGATTCTCATCATCTTCCAATAACAAAATTGTCCTCATTTCATCTACCTTCCTAATCTCCTAACATGATAAACAATCACATTTTACCACACTCCTCCAAAACTGCATAGTATCCACCTGCTCTCCAGAAAAGAAAAAGGACCGCTGCACCTCTATGGTGGTGCTCTACGACGGCTTTTTTTCTTTTGCCGTCGTCCGGCAGATTATAGTTCTATTCTTTACCTATATGCTATATGGAAAATTTGTAGAATTTATAAAGATTAGAAAAAATAATGAGCGATACCGCAGTATCGCCCTCTAATTTCTTAATATGGAATTTTGATAGTAACCTGTGCGCCGCCAGTCTTTTTAGAATTGCTTAAAACAAGCTGCCCGCCATGTTGCTTGATAATGCTGCTTGTGATATAAAGTCCCATACCAAAGTGCATATTAGAAGTACGGCTTCTGTCGCCCATGAAAAACTGTTCCTGTGCATGATGTAGGGCCTCCGGTGTGAAGCCGCCTCCCTCGTCCGTTATAGATATATGTAAAAAGCAGTCCGTTTTTTGCACCGTTACATAAATTGTCCCCTGTGGTGGAGAATAGTCTAACGCATTGCTTATCACGTTCATAATTGCCCGTTCCAACAGCAGCTTATCCGCCTTGAGTGTGCCCAGGTCAACCCCCGTTTCCAGTTGCAGACAAATTCCTTTGGTAAGGCATAAAGAGCTTGCCTGTGCTTCAATCTGCCCCATATAATCAGCTATATTGAATTTTTCCAAATGAAGCTGATAACCGGCAGCTGTCCGGGAAATGTCAATTAACGCTTTAATATAAATACCTATCTGTTCAGAGCTTTCAGTGATGTAACCCGCATATAGACGTTGTTCGTCGTCAAGCTCCGTTTCATTTATCAAATCAACATTTCCTTGAATGACGGTCAAAGGTGTTTTCAAATCGTGAGCGAGTGCTGCAATCTGTTCTCTCTGTAACTGTTCCGCGTTCCATTGCTTCTCTAAAGATATTTTCAGATTATCTTTCATATTTGCAAAAGAACAAAGTACGTCCTCAAATTCTTTGATTTTTGAATGTCCCACTTCAAAATCAAGATTTTGTTCTGCTACCTGCCTTGTCGCTTCAAAAAGCGGAGAGAGCTGCGTCCGCATATTTTTTGCAAACTTCGCTGTCAATATCACGCATACTGCAATACAGTTGATTGCTATAAAAATATAAAGCAGAATTTCCGGTGAGGGAAAATGCTCATAAAGCCATTCATTTGTAAACTGTGAACCTATGTAATATTGCAGCACTACATATTCATTTTTGCGGGTCACAAACAAATACTGTTTGTTGAGGTTTGTATTTATCTGCCCGGATATTGCGTATTCCATAGCCCGGTCCAAATCGTCGCCCTCTAAGGTCGTTTCCGTCACTTGATAATTTTTATCCAGCACCAAATATTCACAGCCCATAGGAAGCTGCACATCTGCCAAATCCGGCGTTGCAGCAATAACAGGAGCAAGATCTTTTGTGCAGCGTTCTGAATAATCCGCATAGGTAATAAGCCCTGTACTGGTTCCAGCTAAAATAAGACTAAATGGTATTGCCACCGCACCTATTAGTCCAATCAACAGCATACATAAGAATTTCCAAAAAGACGCTTTCAGTGATGTTGTTTTTTTCATTCCCATTTATATCCAATCCCCCAGACTGTCGCTATCGGCTGAATATCCAGTTTGTTCAATTTTGACCGGATATTCTTGATATGAGTAGAAATCGTAGAATTATCACTGTCGCCCTCTAAGCTGAAAACAGCTTCGTAAATCTGTTCTTTTGAAAATACCTGTCCTTTATTCCTTGCAAGATATTCACAAATCAGATATTCGCTTTTCGTTAAGGCAACAGGCGTGTTATCTACCCGTAATTCTTTTTCAGATAAATCAATTTTTATGCGGTCAAAGGTAAGTGCGGTATGTCGTTCCCTACGTTCACGCCGTAGGTGGGCGTTTACTCTCGCCCGCAATTCTGCAATACGAAATGGTTTTGTCAGATAGTCGTCTGCTCCCAGACCAAGCCCAAATGTGATGTCATGCTCCATTGTCTTTGCTGTCAGAAAAAGAATAGGACAGTCTACAAGGGAACGAATTTTCTCACAATAGGAAAAGCCGTCTACATCTGGCATCATAATATCCAGTATAATCAAGTCATATCTGTTCAGTTTATCAAGCGGTACCTGTGCGGCAGAGGTATAAGTGGTCACGAAATGCCCATCCTTTCGCAGCCCGTTTTTGACAAGCTCTAAAATAGCCCGTTCATCATCAATCATAAGGATCGCCGCCATATTGTTGCCTCCTTTCGTTGTCCTTTTTAGTATAGCACAAACTCCAAGGGTAGGAAGGTAGGAAAGCTGTCATTGTCGCTTTGCAATATAGTAATTGTCATTTACATTGACCGCAACCGCTTCCGCTTTATCGGTTCCGTAAATCTCATAGACATCTGTGTAAAACCAAGACTCTCGCCCCTGTCCGGCATTTTCCCCGTACCAGTCAATCTTGCTTAAATCTTCTTTTGACAAAGGGATTTTCGTTTCTGTATCGAATGTAACACTTTCAGCGAGAATATCAATGTAGCTGCCTAATTCATCATCTGATACCATATCAGACGTTACTTGATAAACCGTCCCGCCCCAAAGAAGCTGTGTCGCATTTTCTGGATTGACTTCAAAGCTGTCATTTATAGATTCTTCTGTTTTCTTAAAATCAAAAACAGTATCGCTATCTTTGACATTTTCGCTGATAACAGCTTTATGATACCCTCCGTTTACATCTACAATAAGATAATCGTCTGCGTTAGGAGCCGCATATACATTGAGAAAAGGAATAATGTAAGCGGCTTCTGGTGCTTTCTTCGCCAAATCCGCTAAGGATTGAAAAGTTGCCGGTTCAACATTTTCTTGCAGCAATATTTTTCCGTTCTCGTCTATGGCGGCAAGCTGCCGGATATATCCAATCCATTCTCCAAGCCCGCCATTTGATACGGTATCTGCCAAAATGATGTAATCGTTACCTTTATAGGAAAAACGTGTTACATTTTCCGTATTCAAATAGCATTGTTCCTTGTCACTGGAATATTCTTCGATTCTGTCCTGTAAAGTACAGCCAGCAAGAGCCACACAAACGATAAAGGTAAACAGCAGAAGTAGCATTATTTTTTTGCTTTTATTCATAATTTTTTCTTCCCTCCCAATGAGAAAACCATAATAAGGTCAGCAATAAGCCGCCTGTCGTTAATGCTGCAATCCATATTTTTTCTGTTCCATAGTTGAAAATTTGTCGGCTCAAAATATCCTGTACCCAATTCATAGACCATGCAAAGGGAATATACCGGGCTACACCTTTCAGCTCAATATTGCTATATAAAATACATTGCAGACTTTCAAACACGCCCCAAAACAGGGATAACCCTAATCCAAATTTGAAGCTAAGGAACAGGTGCAAGATGTATATTATCAAATTACAAAAGGCCATCCCGGCGGCGGCTCCAATGAGCATTCCGAGCTGCACTGTATCAGCCATTCCCAAAAGATGTATGCCAATCACAAATAACAGGAACAGAAAGAACAATGCAAATACCCCCGAACCATAAAGATAAGTTAATTTTGCAAGCATATTTTTGTGTCTGTTTGGTACAGCAAGCAGCGTTTGGAAGTGTGAAGCCTTTTCTTCCAGTGCAACGTTCAGACCAACAATAACGCTTATCAACACCGGAAAAAACGTTGTCGTAATTTCCAATATCATTTTGAGCTTTTTACTGTCTGCGGTGCTGGCATACTGGGAATAGTAAGCAAGAAATAACAATGCCCCCATAACGGGTACACAAAAATGAATAGCCCAAAACGATGTATGCTTCGTTTTTTCCTGTTCAGAACGAAGCGCATAAATAAAACCCATTTCTGTTTACCTCCCTTTGGAAAAATCCTTTGCGTCGGCATAGGATAAAATAAGAAACAAGAGTATTGACAACGAAATGGAAATCATAATGGCTATAGAAAATCCACAATTCCCCGCATAAGTTCCGTTTATTTCAATTCCCATAAGTGGCTCTGCCAGTTTTGCTGCCCAACAATACGGTACAAACCACCATGCTATTGTATTTCCTAATGCGGTAGCAGTAGATAGGACAATCCCAAGTATTGTATTTAACACAATCGGCACAAACATTCCCATTTTGCGTGCTAAGTACAGACACAAAGGGATTTGCCAGACAGACGCAAGGATAATTCCGATACTTCCTGTAATGCTGTGTAAAAGAGAATATACTGCCGTTGCCGGAGCAATGATATTACTGATAGAAATAAGCAATGCTAAAAATATCGCTGAAACAAGCAGTTTTTCGACTAAGATAATGCCCTTAGCAAATTCAAATCTCGAAAGGTTTACAGGCATAGAAAATACCGAATAGTATTTCCCGGCGTTTTCTTCTTTTCTGTGTGACAAAGAACACAAAATTGCGATTCCTCCCGGAAGCAGGAACGCATACCACCAATAAAGCGTCATGTACTGATACCCCATATATCCACCCATAAGCCACGCAAAAATAGCCGTAATTAGCGGAACAATGAAAATCAGTTTGTTCGATATTGTCCTCTTGAATTTCAAATGTTCTGATTTTAGATAGTCCATGCCTTAACCCTCCCTGTGATTGCTTTTTACAACGTCCATAAAAAGCTGTTCCAAATTTTCGTTTGCATTAAGTTTCCCCTCATAGCCTAAGACGCCGCCCGCAATAATGCCGATGTGGTCAGCGGTCTGTTGTACCTCGGAGAGAATATGACTTGATAAAATAACGGTAATACCCTTTGCAGGAAAGGAACGGATAAGCTCTCTAAGTTCTTCAATCCCAATCGGGTCAAGCCCGTTGGTTGGTTCATCAAGTATGAGCAGCTTCGGGTTGTTTAGTAATGCAACTGCAATTCCAAGACGCTGTTTCATACCAAGAGAAAACTGTCCGGCTCTTTTCTTGCCTGTTTCCGTCAGCCGGACGATTTGCAGCACTTCGTCAATCCGCTTATCTGTCAGCCCTAAAATAGTAGTCCTTACTTTCAGATTTTCATAGGCGGTCAAATTTTCATAAAGCGGCGGCATTTCAATTAACGCTCCAATATGGTTTAAGTCGCTGCGTTTCCATGCGTGGCCGTCAAACTCAATACTCCCAGATGTGGGTCTCAAAATACCTGTTATCATTTTGAGCGTTGTAGATTTTCCGGCTCCATTTGGTCCTAACAATCCATAGACGGAATTTCTTTCAATGTTCAGCGATATGTTATTTACGGCTGTCTGCCCGTTGAACGATTTGCAGAGGTTTGTTGTTTTTAAAATCATATTCATATTTATAATCATCCTTTCTTTTTTTTCATAATATCAATCAATTTTGAAGATTTCATAAAGATATTCCATCTATGCAGCAAATGTGCTTGATATAGGAGAATACTCTTCTATGAATTTTTTGTTTCATCACTTGAATAAACTGGTATTCTATCATTCCTTCAACATGGCTCTCCTTCTACCCCATGAAATGCCCCTACCGGATACATCCACTGTCCTTTTGCATAGATATCGTTTGCCGAGAATTCTCCAGTGACCAGACTGCGAATCGCTTTCTCATCTCCATGATACACACAGGATTTCGCATTTCCCACAAAGGTATCCAAATCACACTTATTATCTAGCATAAATTCCAGAATTTCTTCATCATGCTTTAACAACTGATATTCTTCTGGATATAATTTGCGAATCCCGGCAAACAGCTTCGGTGTAGAGAAAATACACATAGCACAGTTGCAGGGGTTCCACCCGGCACGGTAAGCCTTATATGATGGGATGTACGCAGTAACTACAGACCTCTTAGACGGTGATGTAAAAGATATCCTAAAATTCAGCGAAGGTCGTTGGGAAATCGAGGAATGTTTTCGTGTAATGAAGACTGACTTTGAAACAAGACCAGTTTTTCTTCACGATGACGTACGCATAAAAGCCCATTTCCTTATCTGTTTTCTTGCGGTGGTAATATACGTTACCTCGAAAGAGATCTGGGAAATGCCTTCAGCTACGAGGCACTCTTGGATAAATTGAGAACAATGAATTTCGCCGATATACAAGAACAAGGTTTTATTCCACTTTACACACGAGACAAGCTAACCAATATCCTATTAAATAAAGAATACAAGACAAGACGCAAATTCTAATACTGAAAGCGTAAATTCTAATAGCCACCATCTTCTTGAACTGTCGTTCAAGAAGCATCGCTCGCTTAGCTCGCTCAATTCTAATATAACTACGCAAAAAAGCCTGCTGTCCGTGATAGACAACAGGCTCATAAGCCATATTCTTTATGGAATTAGTATTAAAATTTTCAATGTAAATTTCCCGTTTTCGCATTTGGTCATCAACTGACCATCATATTTCTCAACGGCTTTTCGCATATTAGAAATACCGAAACCGTGAAGAAAATCATCATTCTTTGTGGTACGGCTCTTTGTGTTTCCGCTATCCTGCAAGCAGTTATTTTCAATCAGTACAGAAAAGAAGTTTTGCATTTTCCCCGCTTTCACAAATATCGCCCTCTGTTCTTCAGGAAGTTTTTCACTTGCTTCTATGGCGTTATCAAGTCCATTCCCGAAAATGGTACTAACATCCAAAGGCTCAATAAAATCTACACCATTACTATAATATGCCCTTATTGCAGCTACAAAGGCATGTTCCAAAAGTGTACATCATATTCCTTTTTTAAATAAGAAAAAAGAATATGCATATGGGATAACGATCAACACTGCCATGATGAAAAATAACAGTATCTTAGAGTCCAGAAATCCATTGGCGATCATAGCCAGGCCACAAAAGATAAACAGTCTGGAGCTAACACGGTGTGTGCGATTCCAGTTTTCTTCACTGGACAGTGTCCATGGAAGCCGAATGCCAGCACTATAGTTCTGTTTTGTTTTTGCCAGATAATTGCCAATTACCAAAAGCATGAGTCCAATGATCAGATAAGTGAGCAGAGTAATATTCACATTTATTCCAAGAGCAATAGCATAGCTAGAGCACACAACAATCGGGGAAAGTGCAGCCATGAACCACACAAGTGCCCGGATCAGCTTCGGACTGATGTTCTGGCGTTTTGGATCAACATGGGTGAAAAGAAAGCAAAACCACATCATTGCAAACATAAAAAGCGGAAGTCCGAAAACGGTAATTGCCTTGCTGCTCCAGCCATCTGGAGTATTTCCAGTGGAAAAATGGGTAGGGAGCTTTGTCGGAAGCTGATTCCACAAAAGCAATCCGATCAAGATTGGGCTTAAAGAAAGAAGGCTGCCAAGTAACAAAGACCATTTATATTTTTTCATCATGAGATTCGTCTCCTTTCAAGTCTTTTAACCATAGAAGTAATTCTTCTACAACGGAAGTATTCAAATCATAGTAAATAAAATTCTTTTCTTTTGTTTCCCATATCAGATCAGCCTTTTTCAAAATCTTTAGATGATAGGAAACAGTAGCACCGGTCATATGAAAATGACTACCAATTTCTCCGGCGGACATTCGGCCATTCTTTAATAACTGTAAGATTTCTCGGCGTGCAGGATCGGACAAGGCCTTAAAAGTATCTGCAAAAGCCATAGCATCACTTCTTTCAAAAGTATTTAGAAATATTTCTAAATATAATATATTCTGACGAAACAGAATTGTCAACAACTATTTAGAAAAATATCTAAATTCTAAAATCCTTGTGTTTCAATCGCTGCTATATGAAAAATATGGTAGTATCACTGTTCAAAAGCTGTTCAACATCTGGCTTTTCCCTTCAGTTATACATGGCCCATAGATTCCGCATCTGTCTGCTCAACTGCTCATATGACCATCTTTTTTTACTGTTTGTGCGACTGTTGCTGTCATTGATGATAAAACCGTCCCTGTCATATCCGATTATCGTTATAAAATGGCCGGAATCTGTAAAATCTCCGGGTCCTACATTGATGATGATCAGACATCCCTCATCCAGTTTTGCCTTTATTCTGTCCTCATCCATCGGCACTTCCTCAGCATGAATCCCATAATGTTCACAACTTCACTAATCAGTGTCCAGCTGCTACCTGATCCCGGCACACTGTATCCGGCACTCTCTGCGTATTCTGCTACAGATGCCGGTGTAACCGTTTTATCTCCGGTCAGATACAAAACGACCATTGCCAGATTCGTCGGTCCGCAGCCGGTGTAGCCGAGGAGACCTCCACTGTACGACATATACCCCCAGCGTTCATCCCACTGCAATAGAAGCGGTACTGTATCGGTTTTGGCTTCTTGTGACAGATCAATTGTCTCACTATTTTTTTCTGCCAATTCCTTAAGCTGGTCAGGATACTCATCACTTTCTTCTATACTATGCAGCTTGTCTTCCTGTGTCAGCACATCTGCTTTTCCGAATACTCCCCATGTTTTTTCCGTATTTGTCCGTGTCTTTCCTCCCTGTCCACTGTATGACTGTTCTGCATCCTCCATCCTGTCACTGTCATCCACCCGAAGCAGATCTGCTGTTTTCTGCACAGCAAACAGAACCAGAAAACACAGTACTGCCATGCGAAGAGCGACTCTTATACATTGTTTTCTTCTTTTTCGTTTTTTTATCCTGTAAAGTTGTTTTCTCCTTGCATCTGTCATTGGTTCTTTCATAAAAAATGCCTCCTGCTTCGAAAAATTTGATAGCCAATCCGTTTTACGGAACTGGCTATGTATAAAAATGAGCATGAAAAAAGCCGACTGATTTTTGGTAAACCAATCGGCTATGTATATTTTTAGATTTCAATATTTAATATTTCCTGTTCGTTTTCTCTTAACTCCATTATAATTTTATCAAGAATTTTTATCATATATTTTTTTACCTCTGTTAAATCTACTATTAGTTCATCTTCTACATATGGAATTGGAATTCCATCTTCTGTAATATCATAATCTCCATATGTAATTTCTATCATTCCACTTGAAATAATTTCTTCATTTTCCTTTAATAAAATAGAAAGTGTATTGCTTGCTCCCCTGTCTGGGCAAAACATTCCTGATAAATTTAATTCATATTTATTACCTCTCATATCTACTAATGTCAACAAATTTCCTTCTTCTAAAGTATCAAACACTACAAGATTTATACTCTTTCTCATTTGTTCCATTTTTGACTTTTTGTTTTCCAAATATTTTTGTATTTCAGGTTCAATCAAAAGATATACATTACATGTCATATGATTTAATAACCCTATCCATACAGAATACAATTGATGTGCTTTGCAAAATTCTATATATTGATTTAAAAGTTCTTTAGCTACGAACTTATCCCTATCAAAAAAATTGTCTATTTGCAAATATTCGATCAATTCCTCCAATTCTAATATTTCATCGTCCAGTAATAATTCAATTGTCTTGATCTTATCTTCCATTTCCCCTGATAATTCTATTACATCATCAGTATCATTGATACGATCTATTATATTTTCTTCATTCAAGAAATTAGAATCTATACCACAATATTCTAAATTCAGTTGTATTTCCTGATCTCTTTGAATATTTTTAATATAATTTTTTTCGTTTGTAACTATACGATTATTTAATATTATCTCTGCCTTATTAAATTCATTTTTAAAAAATTCGATACTATCTAATGTATCAAAATACATTTCTCTACATATCATTTTATTATGCGCAATCATATTTCTTCGTTTGGATAAATCTTTTTGCCAACGTAAAACAGTACTTTCTTTGAATGCCTCTCCCATTTTTTCTTCATCCCATAAAGAAAGCTGGCCTAATAATTTTATATTTGCTATATTCGTTGCTTTTTCCTTTTCTTTTTCTTCTATCGTTTCTAAAGCTTTTTTTGTACTTTTTTTTAACGGAATTTTTTTTGCTGACTTTAACGCTTCAAAAATATCATCAATTTCAAGATTGAACAAATGATTATCTATTTTCTTAAACAAATTATACTTCGAGTTCCTAAACCACTCCGAAAATTTTTTATATTTGTTTAAATAATCTTCATATGAATATTTTTCAAACCAATTACCACCATGCATACTACACATATAGAAATTAACAATTTCTCGCAAATAATTTTCTAATTCATACATATTTAAATATAATTCAGTTGCCATTTTTTGATTTTGAGTATCTTCTAACCAATATATATATTCATACTTCTCACTTATTTTATTTAGCAATATTTCTTTGAAATCAAACCACTGAGAATTCTTTAAATCACGAATATCGTCAATTTCTAAATAGACAATCTGTATATCCAGCAAAAATTGATTATCTTTTGTCATACGTTGAATATCAAATTTACATTTATTAGATCTATACTGAAATTCTCCATTAATTGATATTAAATTTAAAGAATCTTGTTCATATTCTTCTATTATTTCATAATTATAATCTTCTAAATATTTTTTTTCTTGTTTTTCTATTTTAACATTTATTTCTAGAAGTAATTTCAAAAAATCATCTATTATATTCTTTCCAATTTCATTTTTTGCAGTAGCACATAAAACTCTAATTTTTTCCATATATTTGCACCTCATATTTATATATAATTTGATTATAATTATACTACTTACTTTTTCTATTCATCAATTGATAACCTGCAACTTCCTACGAAAAGTTGAGAAATCTCACGCTACCACACACCAAAAGTTGGGGAGTTGCACTACTCCCCAACAAAATAAAACAGGCAATCTCCGCCCACTTATTTCAGAAGAATGAGGCGAAGTTTCACACTCCAGTTGGGGAATTGAAATTCCCCAACACGCAAAAAAACCTTGAATCATCCCATTTTCATAGGAAATTCAAGGTTTTTCGTTGATTTACATGATAATAATACGGTTCAAATTCTTATGCGAACTGTAAGATTATGCGTTCATCTGTGCTGCAACTTCAGCTGCAAAGTCTTCGTTCTTCTTCTCAAGACCTTCTCCTGTCTCAAAACGAACAAACTTCTTAACTGTCATGTTAGCTCCGTTCTCTTTAGCTACCTTCTCTACGTATTTAGCTACTGTAAGGTCGCTGTCCTGAACGTATACCTGATCTAACAGGCAGATTTCTTTCATCTCTTTGTTGAGACGTCCGATGATCATCTTCTCGATGATATTATCTGGTTTGTTTGGATTCTCCTGTTTAGCCTGAGCAAGAAGAATCTCTTTTTCATGCTCTAAGAAAGAAGCATCTACTTCATCACGTGAAGTATATTTTGGAGACATAGCTGCAACCTGCATAGCTACGTTCTTCAGGCATGATCTGATTTCATCGTTAACAACGTCTGTCTCAGCTTCTACAAGAACGCCGATACGTCCGCCGCCGTGGATGTAAGATACTACACAACCATCAGTAACAACTTTCTCAAATCTTCTGATGCTGAGTTTTTCTCCGATTACAGAGATTTTCTCATTTAATGCATCCTGTACTGTCTTAGAAGCATCTTCGTTCCAAGCCTCAGCCATGAATCCTTCCATGTCTGTTGCTTCAGAAGCGATTGCCTGATTAACAACTGCTTTAACGAATCCCTGGAATTCAGCATTCTTAGCAACGAAGTCTGTCTCAGAGTTAACCTCTACGATAGCTGCTGTCTTGTCTTCTTTTACATCAGCCATAACAATACCTTCTGCTGCGATACGTCCAGCTTTTTTAACAGCCTTAGCTTCTCCGTTCTTTCTTAAGAACTCGATAGCTGCATCCATATCACCATTTGTCTCATTAAGAGCTTTTTTGCAGTCCATCATTCCTGCACCAGTCATCTCTCTTAATTCTTTTACCATCTTAGCTGTAACTGCCATGATCTTATCCTCCAATTATGTTTTTTTAAGAATCTTATTCTTCTACTGCCTCTGCAGCTTCTTCAACATACTCTTCTTCGCCTGCAACACCCTGGTTAGCTTCTACTACAGCGTCAGCCATCTTAGAAACGATCAGTTTTACAGCACGGATAGCATCATCGTTTCCAGGAATTACATAGTCAAGTTCTTCTGGATCACAGTTTGTATCAGCGATACCGATAAGTGGAATTCCAAGTGTGTGTGCTTCCTGAACACAGATTCTTTCCTTCTTAGGATCTACGATAAAAATAGCATCTGGAAGTGTCTTCATGTCTTTGATTCCGCCAAGGTTCTTCTCAAGTTTATCCCATTCTTTCTTTAACTGGATAACTTCTTTCTTTGGCAGTACATCAAATGTTCCGTCTTCTGACATTCTTTCGATGTCTTTCAGACGAGCGATTCTGCTCTTGATTGTCTTGAAGTTTGTAAGCATTCCTCCAAGCCATCTTTCATTTACATAGTACATTCCGCAACGTTCAGCTTCTACTTTGATAGCATCCTGAGCCTGTTTCTTTGTACCTACGAAAAGAATTGTACCACCTTCTGCAGCGATATCAGCTACTGCCTGGTAAGCCTCATCTACTTTACCTACAGATTTCTGAAGGTCGATGATGTAGATACCATTTCTCTCTGTGTAGATATAAGGAGCCATCTTAGGGTTCCATCTTCTTGTCTGATGTCCAAAGTGAACACCTGCTTCTAAAAGTTGCTTCATTGAAATAACGCTCATGTTTTTTTCCTCCATTGGTTTTTTACTTCCGCATATGTTGTTATACGTCCCCGAAACCGTCCTGTTACCAGGCTTTGGCACCATCGGGACAAGCCTATGCGTGATTTTTTGCGACTTCTCTAGTCTAGCATACATACATAAGAAAAGCAAGTCCTTTTCCCTGAAACCCTGATAATAATTGTATTCAGAGGACATGTCACCGACTACTTCTTTCGAAAAAAAAAGGATTCAAAATCATTTCTGACTCTGAATCCTCTTATATTCTTCTATGTATTATCTACGAACGTAAATCATACCAGACTGTACTGGTCCGACTTTTACAACGTCTCCTGTATGTGGAGCGTGGATCATCTGACCATTTCCGATATAGATACCACAGTGGTTAGCTGTTGTTACAACATCTCCTGGCTGTGGGTTGCTTACTCTTGTCCATCCCATGAATGTTGTTGTTGTTCCGATACGTGTATAGCTTCCTGTCAGACAGTAACTTACGAATCCTGAACAGTCAAAACTATCCGGTCCACAAGCGCCCCATACATATGGTTTACCAAGCTGGCTGTATGCTCTGCTTACGATTGTGCTGCCGCTTGCATTTGATGTACTTGTTGATGTACTTGTGCTTGTTGACGGCTTACTTGTCGTTGTATTAGAGCTTGAACTGCTTGATGATGACGAGCTGCTGCTTGATGCAGGTCTGCTTGATGCAGGTCTGCTTGCTGTTGTTGTACTGCTTGAGCTACTTGATGATGAGCTGCTTGTCGAATTACTCTTTGAAGCATTGCTGCTTGCTGCTGCAGCTGCGGCTGCCTGCTGTCTTGCGGCTTCCTCTTTGGCTGCTTTCTCAGCGGCTTCTTTTGCTGCTCTTTCGGCTGCTTCTCTGGCTGCTGCTTCTGCGGCTGCCTGAATCTCAGAATCAAGGTTTGCAACCTCTGCTGATTTTGAACTGATCAGATTGTTGAGGTTATCTCCCTGTTTTTCGTATTCAGCCTGTTTGCTTTCCAGTTCTTTCTGGTCTTTTTCCAGACTGTCTTTCAGATCTGAGATCTGCTGTTTTGTCTCTACATATTCCTGTAACTGTTTTCTGTCATAACTATGTACGTTCTGAACGTATTCTGCTTTACTAAGTAAGTCTGTGAAGTCATCGGATGCGATCAGTGTCTCAAATGCTGATTCATTTCCAGCTTCGTACATGTACTTGATACGTTTTTTCATAGCTGCGTACTGTTCTTTTTCTTTTTCCTGCGCAACTTCCAGATCGCTCTGAGCCTGTGTGATATTCTCACCTGTCTGGATCAGCTCCAGTTCCAGGTTATTAACTTTTCCCATCAAGCTTGTCAGCTGTGACTGTAAGGAACTTACTTCGCTCTGTTTTGCTGCTTTTTCTTTTTTCAAATCGTCAACTGACGGTGCCGCTAAAACAGGTGTAACGATCATTGAACTTGCTGCCACTGCTGTGATTAATCTGATTCCGTATTTATTCATATTCACTCTTCTTTCTTTTTATTTTTTGGTTTTATACTTCCCTCATTGCGGAACCCGTTTTCCGCATCTGCATATCATTATAGCGCACATGAATGTAAATTGCAACATTTTTTAATATTTTTGTAACAATTAACAGGCCGGGACGTTTCGCCCCGGCCTGTTTCTTCTTATTTATAATATGATAATATGTCGAAATACTACGATATAAATACTTTTTTAAATAATCCCGTCACCTTCCTACTGGACATGCATATTGCTGTATCCCATCAGACTGACATCCACTTCCTTCGCAGCTTCTCTTCCTTCACGGATTGCCCATACAACCAGTGACTGGCCTCTGTGCATATCTCCTGCTGTAAAGACATTTTTCACGTTCGTATCATGCTTTCCAGGAGCCGTCTTAACGTTCGTACGTTCATTTACTTCTACGCCAAATGCCTTTGTTACATAGTCCTGGCTGCCAAGGAATCCTGCTGCGATCAGTACCAGATCCACGTCTACAGTATACTCACTTCCAGCGACCTCGCTCATCATCATACGGCCCGTTTTTTCATTTTTCTTTGGCTCTAATTTGACGAGTACTGCTTTGCAGACATTTCCATTTTTATCTTTTTTAAACTCTTTTACAGTCGTCTGATAAACTCTAGGATCATGTCCAAATACTGCTGCAGCCTCCTGCTGTCCATAGTCTGTCTTGCAGACTCTCGGCCACTCCGGCCATGGGTTCATCTCTGTACGCTGATCCGGTGCCTTAGGCATCATCTCAAGCTGCAATACACTTTTTGCCCCATGACGCATAGAAGTTCCCACACAGTCATTTCCGGTATCTCCACCTCCGATGACCATGACATTCTTTCCTTTTGCGGAAATGTAACTTCCATCTTCCAGTTTGAATTCATATGTTCCGTCTTCATTCTGTTTTGCATGTTTCCAGAGTGCTTTTGTTGTGGACTTTAAGAAATCCACTGCAAAATGTATTCCTTTTGCATCTCTTCCGGGAACCTTAATGTCTCTTGGATTTGATGCCCCGCAACAAAGCACTACACGCTCGAATTCTTTTAATAATGTAGAAGCCTTTTTATCTTTTCCGATATTACATCCTGTAACAAACTCGATTCCTTCTTCTTCCATGATAGCAATTTTTCTGTCAATAAACTGCTTTTCCAGTTTCATGTTCGGAATACCATAGCGGAGAAGTCCACCGATTTTATCTTCCCGTTCGAATACTGTTACGCTGTGACCTCTGCGGTTCAGCATATCAGCTGTTGCAAGCCCGGATGGTCCGGAACCTACAACTGCCACTTTCTTTCCTGTTCTTACTTTTACAGGTTTTGCTGCGGCATATCCTTTTTTATATGCATTTTCAATAATGCTGTATTCATTCGCCTTACTTGATACCGCATCTCCATTCAGTCCACAGGTACATGCAGCTTCACAGAGTGCCGGGCATACCCTTGATGTAAATTCCGGGAAGTTATTGGTCTTTTTCAGTCTGTAATATGCTTCTTCCCAGTTGCCATGAAAGATCAGATCATTCCACTCCGGTACCAGATTATGAAGTGGGCATCCGCTTGCCATTCCCATCAGCATCTGACCGGACTGGCAGAACGGTACACCACATGCCATGCATCTTGCACCCTGTAATTCCTGTTCTTCCTTAGAAAGCGGAGTATGAAATTCCCTGAAATGTCTGATTCTGTCTTTTGGATCTTCTGCCAGTTTGTCCTGTCTGTTATAATCCATAAATCCTGTTGCTTTTCCCACTGTTCTTACCTCCTATCTTCCTTCTTTGATCGCATAGAACGCTTCTGTCTTTGCCTGTTCACTGCTCATACCCTGTTCTTCCATCTGAAGAATTGTGGTCAGCATCCGTTCATAATCAATCGGGATGATCTTTTTAAATTTCGGAAGGTATTCTGTGAAGCTGTCCAGAATCTTCTTTCCAAGCTCTGAGTTGGTACTTGCCACATGTTCTTCGATCATGCTCTTAAGTTCACCTACATCCATCTTGGTTGTGACATGCTCGATGTGCACCATCTCTTTATTCACTCTTGTATAGAGATCGCTTTCCATATCCAGTACATAAGCAACACCACCGCTCATACCGGCTGCAAAGTTCTTACCGGTTCCGCCAAGTACGACAACACGTCCACCTGTCATGTATTCACATCCGTGGTCGCCTACACCTTCAACAACAGCTGTTGCACCTGAGTTACGTACTGCAAAACGTTCTCCGGCCACACCATTGATGAATGCTTTACCACTGGTTGCTCCATACAGAGCTACGTTACCGATGATGATATTCTCTTCTGCTTTGTAGCGGATTCCCTTCGGAGGATATACAACCAGTTTTCCACCGGAAAGTCCTTTTCCAAAGTAATCGTTACTGTCACCTGTCAGTTCCAGTGTAAGACCTCTTGGAATAAATGCTCCAAACGACTGTCCGCCAGCGCCCTTACAATGTACTACGTAGCTGTCCTCGTCCAGTCCTTCCGGATATCTTCTGGTGATCTCTGATCCAAAGATCGTTCCAAATGTACGGTTTGTATTTGTTACATCTACTTCAATGCTTCTCTTCTGATTCTTTTCCAGTGATGGAATGAGTTCTTTTACCAGTACCTTTTCATCCAGTGTTTTTTCAAGTTCAAAGTCATATACCTTCTTTGGATTAAAGGTCATCGGTGTCTTAGTTCCTTCATATGGATTGTTAAGAATCTGCTCCAGATTCAGCGTAGAAGCTCTTTCTGATGTTGGTACATCTTTTACTTTTAGAAGATCCGTTCTTCCTACTAATTCATCCAGTGTACGTACACCGAATTTTGCCATATATTCTCTCAGGTCCTGCGCGATGAACTTCATAAAGTTCACTACATATTCTGGTTTTCCACGGAATCTCTTTCTAAGTTCCGGATTCTGGGTTGCTACTCCGACCGGGCAGGTATCCAGATTACATACACGCATCATCACGCATCCCATGGTTACAAGCGGAGCTGTTGCGAATCCGAATTCTTCCGCTCCGAGGATTGCTGCGATCGCTACGTCACGTCCGCTCATTAGCTTACCGTCTGTCTCGATACGCACTCTTTCTCTTAATCCATTCTGGATCAGTGTCTGATGTGTCTCTGCAAGTCCAAGCTCCCAAGGAAGTCCTGCATTGTGGATAGAGCTTCTTGGTGCAGCTCCTGTTCCTCCGTCATATCCAGAGATCAAGATCAGACCGGCTCCGGCTTTTGCAACACCTGCCGCAACGGTTCCTACCCCTGCTTCTGATACCAGTTTTACTGTAATTCTTGCATCTTTATTGGCATTCTTACAGTCATAGATCAGCTGAGCAAGGTCCTCGATCGAATAGATATCATGATGAGGCGGTGGTGAGATCAGGCTGACTCCCGGTGTTGAATGACGGGTCTTGGCAATCCATGGATATACCTTTCCTCCCGGCAGATGTCCACCTTCTCCTGGTTTTGCTCCCTGTGCCATCTTAATCTGGATCTCCTGTGCGCTGACCAGATATCTGCTTGTTACACCAAAACGTCCGGAAGCAACCTGCTTGATTGCCGAGCAGCGGTTCGTGTCAAGACGTTCAATCTCTTCTCCACCTTCACCACTGTTTGACTTTCCATGTAATTGGTTCATTGCGATTGCCAGTGTCTCATGTGCCTCTTTTGAAATCGATCCATAAGACATCGCACCAGTTTTGAATCGTTTTACGATCTCATCAACACTTTCTACTTCCTCGATTGGAATTCCTTTCTTTGGATAGTTGAATTCCAACTGTCCACGTAAGTTGATATGTTCTCCTTCTGCATTGACCATATCTGTATATTGTTTGAACATACCGTAGTCTCCACGTTTTGTGGATTCCTGTAACATATGTATCGTCTGCGGATTGTAAAGATGTCTTTCTCCACCGCTCTTTAACTTATGCTGCCCTACACTGTTAAGTGTCATATCCACTTCCAGGCCAAGCGGATCAAATGCCTGCGAATGGCGTGCAATATAATCTGCTGCGATTTCTTCGATTCCGATACCTCCAATACGGCTTACGGTATCTGTAAAGTATTTATCGATAAATTCCTGTTTCAGTCCGATTGCTTCGAAGATCTTAGCACCCTGATAAGACTGAATCGTAGAAATACCCATCTTAGATGCAATCTTAACAATTCCGCTAAGTACTGCATTATTATAATCATCAACTGCTGCATAGTAGTCTTTCTGAAGCATATCTGTATCAATCAGCTGCTTAATTGACTCATGTGCAAGGTATGGATTGATTGCACAGGCTCCGTATCCGATCAGTGTTGCAAAGTGATGTACTTCTCTTGGCTCTCCTGTCTCCAGAACGATTCCTACGGATGTACGCTTTTTCGTACGTACCAGGTGCTGCTGCAGTCCTGACAGAACCAGAAGTGACGGCATAGCCACATGGTATTCATCCACACCACGGTCTGAAAGGATCAGAATATTTGCCCCTTCACGGATAGCTCTGTCTACTTCGATGAACAGATAATCAATTGCTTTTTCAAGGCTTGAGTTCTTATAGTAAATGGTTGGAATCTCTGCAACCTTAAATCCATCTTCTTTCATATTTTTAATTTTAAGAAGATCTGTCTCTGTAAGGATCGGGTTATGTACCTTTAACATCTTACAGTTCTCTGCTTTTTCTTCCAGGAGGTTTCCGTCTTCTCCGATATATACCGTTGTTGATGTTACAACTTTTTCTCTGATGGCATCGATCGGAGGATTGGTTACCTGTGCAAAACGCTGTTTGAAATATCCGAACAGATTCTGATGCATATCAGACAATACCGCAAGTGGTGCATCGATACCCATGGCTGCAGTTCCTTCTGCTCCATTTTTGGCCATGTTCAGGATGGATGTCTTCACTTCTTCATAAGAATATCCAAATGCTTTCTGAAGTCTTCTGCACTCTTCTGCTGTATAAGTCGGTACTTTCTGATTCGGAATCTTCAGATCTTTCAGCTCGATCAGGTTGTTATCCAGCCATTCACCATACGGCTGTCTGCTTGCATAGGTCTCTTTTAATTCTTCATCATCAATAACTTTTCCCTTCTTGATATCGACCAGAAGCATCTTACCTGGATGAAGTCTTTCTTTTACTACGATCTTCTCCGGCGGGATATCCAATACACCAACCTCAGAAGAAAGGATCAGTGTATCATCATCTGTAATATAATATCTGGAAGGGCGGAGTCCGTTTCTGTCAAGTACGGCACCCATACAGTCACCGTCACTGAACAGAATGGATGCAGGTCCGTCCCAAGGTTCCATCATTGTTGCATAATACTGGTAAAAATCTTTCTTTTTCTGTGAAAGGTTTCTGTTATTTGCCCATGGCTCCGGAATTGCGATCATGACTGCCAGTGGAAGATCCATACCACTCATAACCATGAATTCAATTGCATTATCAAGCATTGCTGAATCTGATCCGCTGCTGTTGATTGCCGGAAGTACTTCATGAAGCTTACCCTTCATGCATTCAGATTCCATATTTTCTTCTCTGGCACGCATCTTATCTGTGTTACCACGGATGGTGTTGATCTCGCCGTTATGTACGATAAAGCGGTTCGGATGTGCTCTTTCCCAGCTAGGATTTGTATTCGTACTGAATCGTGAATGCACCAGTGCGATCGCTGATTCATAATCCGGGTCCTGAAGATCTGAGAAGAACAGTCTTAACTGGTCTACCAGGAACATACCCTTATAAGCAATCGTACGACTGGAAAGAGATGCTACGTATGTATCATCTGCACTCTGTTCAAATACACGTCTTACGATATAAAGCTTACGGTCAAAATCAATTCCCTGTTCTGTCTTTTTCGGTCTTTCAATGAATCCCTGCATGATACAAGGCATACACTCTACCGCTCTGCTTCCGAGAACCTCTGCTTTTACCGGGACCTCTCTCCAGCCAAGGAAATTCATCCCTTCTTTTTTGACAATTACTTCAAAAATTTTCTTTGCCTGATTTCTCTTCAGTTCATCCTGCGGGAAGAAAAACATTCCCACTCCATAATCTCTTTCTGAACGCAAAAAGATGCCGAGAGGTTTACAGACTTTGGAGAAGAATTTGTGAGAAACTTGTAATAAGATTCCAACTCCATCACCTGTCTTACCTTCGGCATCCTTGCCAGCTCTATGTTCAAGATGTTCAACAATTTTCAATGCGTTCGCCACTGTGTCGTGACTTTTGTGTCCTTTGATATTTACAATCGCACCGATTCCACAGTTATCATGTTCAAACTCGGAACGGTACAGCCCATTCTGCTGGACTACGTTTCCTTCTTTCATATACCTGTTCCTTTCTTTTTTTATTTTTTCCTACTATACCACAAGGTTTTACCTTTGTAAAGAAGAAATATTCCGTAAATTGTCAGATTATTAGTTAATTTATCATTTTGAATAAAAAAATCTGGCAATTTACATTGCCAGATTCTCTTTATCATTCTTTTTCTGTGGTTTTTCTTCGATTCCACGTATCATTACGAACATGGTCGATGCAATTGTTGCACACGCAACCGTAATGACTCCGATCCGGATCTTGTCTTTCATCAGCCAGCTGTAGAGTCTGAACTCCGTGGCCAGAACTGACAACAGATTCATCGCCATATGTGCAGCAACTGGTGCTTTTAGCGAGCCATATTTTTCATAGACATATGCAAGCATCATTCCTAATATAAACCCATAGATCATCTGTACCAGATTTATATGCAGGATTCCAAATACAAGTGACGAATATAACATTGCATATACAAATGTCGTACTGGATTCCAGACGTTTAAAAAACAATCCACGGAATACGTATTCTTCACTGATCGGAACCAGCACTGCCAGACACAGAATCTGTAAGAAAAGCGGTGCTGAATACATCGCATTCATCGTCTGTTCGTAGCTTGCATCCACACTTGACAGATTACCAATAATAATCAGATTATTCAGTCCCAGACTAAGTGCCAGTGCCATCACTATGACTGCCGGATATTTCCAAAGTGGTGCTTTTTTATTCGGTATAATTCCAGCCTCTTTTTCTTTCTTTCTATCTTTGTGAAACAGAATTGCCATTACAGGAATCGTCACCAGCGCTGTGGCACCTTCTACAAGCGTTGTGCAGCTGATATATTTTTTTAATATCTTTTCATAAAATGCCATCATCTTATTCTGATCTGACATCAGTGCTTCCAATGCTTCCGGTGTCTGATAATGTGATCCCATATATGCCATCATCAAAGCGGCCATGGCTATCATTCCTACTCCAATTCCAATCCCCCATTTTATCAGGATCGGTCCCCACAGTCTCCAGAAACGTCTTCCCGGTGTCTCCGGCATCTGCTTCGGTCTGGAATCCGGCTGATTCTGCCTGTTCTGCCATTCTTCCATAGTTATCCTCGCTTTCATTTGTAACTTTTATATACGCATCTTTATATACGTAATTTCATATACCTATCTATTCTACTTCCATGTCCCGGAAGTTGCAATAAAAAAACTATAAACTTTTCACCTCAGAAAAGTTTATAGTTTTACGCTTATAGTTTTACAGGCGGTAATTCTCCATGTTGCAGAAATCATTCACCGCCAGCATCTCTATGTGGCACACCTTTTTTATTACAGTTTAATCTTCACAACATCCACATCCAGATTCCACAGGAATTTATCCAGGTCCTTGAATGAAAGAAATACTGTTGCGGTATTCTCCAGCGGATGGATACCCATACTTTTACATCTGCTTAAGTTCTTATCAATAAAGAATTCCACTGCATGATCTGTATCGTTCATCAGTGCAAATGGTGTCACACTTCCCTGTTTTACTCCCAGATACTTTTCCAGACGTTCTTCCGAGGCAAAGCTTAAATTTCCTGCTCCAAGCTGTCTTCCAAGTGTTTTTAAGTCTACCTTTGTCTTTTCATCAGCCGTAATCAGAAAATGTCTTTTTCCCTTTGAATCCCTTAAGAACAGGTTCTTACACAGTGTACCCTTTTCCGGGAGTCCCAGTCTGTCCATATCCTCCATGGTATGCACGGGCTCGTGTTCTACCACCTCATACTTAATTCCCATCTTTTTTAATGCGTCATACACACGCTGTTTCTGGTCTTCCATACTGTAAACCCCTTTCTAATTCGGATAATGTACTACGATATTCGCAGTCACCATGCCTTTTCCTGTATTCTTATAAATATAATCATCAAAAGCATTATAAGATGCTGCATCTCCTGCTTTAAGAACATATTCCCGGTCCTTAAAGGTCAGCGTCAGCTCCCCTTCATACACCGTGATAAATTCTCTGGTCCCTGTCATCTGCCTGTTTGCCTGCATCATGCCGCCCTCATCAAACTCCAGATCAAAAATTTCAAAATCCTGTCCTTCCCTGAAGCTGAATACCGGATAAAGACGGTATCTCCCGTCATCCCCGCTCAGAGGCTCTACTTCTTTTTTTCCTGTTTTGAAAAATGGCTGCGGCTTATCTACGGTAAATGCCGTCACCGGAACTTTCAGTCCAAGTGCCAGCTTATACACAGTAGATATCGTAGGATTTACTTCTCCTCTTTCCAGCTGGCTTAACATACTTTTGCTGATTGTTGTAAGGGATGACACCTGCTCCAGACTCAGTCCTTTTCCTTTCCGGATTTCCTTCAAATTCTCTGCGATCAACTGATTCAACCGATCCATATGCGTCCCTCACCTCCTCAAAATTCCTGTATATAGAATTTTTATCTATTATATTGCATAAATTTTCAAAAGTAAAGAGAATTCGATCAAATACGTATATTTGCATGTCCTAACAGCTCATCTACAACAGACTCATACCGGTCTAATTTCTCCGCTTTTCTTATCTTTTTCAGCAGTTTTTCCTGATCCGGGAATAACATTCCAAGATAACACCAGAGTTCTTTCATTTTGAATAAAACATTTTTATCCCCGCAGCTTACCTCCTGGTAATCTTCGTAGATCTGGTCATGAAATGCTCTTAACTTTCTTGCATCCACCCGGTCTTCCCCCGATCCGATCAGCTCAGTCAGCTCCGGATTTCTTAAGATTCCTCTTCCATGCATAACGCAGGACAATCCAGTGAATCTTTCCTTTATCTTATTCATATCTTCTACGGTATAGATATCTCCATTATAGCAAAGCGGACACCGGCACTCCCTCATCGCATCTTCGAATGCATCAAGATCCGGCTTTCCTTTGTAAAACTGCTGTTGGATCCTTGGGTGGACGATCAGCTCTTCTAACGGATACTGGTTATAAATTTCAAGAAGCTTTCCCCATTCATCTGCTCCGTATTTTCCGATTCTTGTTTTTACCGAGATCTTTATATCTGCTTTTGTATATATTTCATCCAGAAAACGATCCAGTTCATCTGTGTAATATAAGAATCCAGATCCACGTCCTTTTGAAACGACCGTTTTCGACGGACATCCAAGATTCAGATTCACTTCCCCGTAACCGTAAGCTTTTAATTTTTCAACTGTATTCAAAAATCCTTCGGCATCATTTGCCAGAATCTGCGGCACCAGATACATTCCCTGATTATGTTCCGGCAGGATATCATTCTTTTCCCGTGTGTTAAAGTCTTTTTTGGTATGGGGTACCAGAAACGGCGTAAAGTACTTATCCATCGCACGGTAATGTGCATGATATGCCCTTCTGTATATATATGTTGTAATTCCCTCAAGCGGTGCAAGATAATATTTCACCTGCAGTTCCTCCTGTTTTTATATGTATATTTTAGTTCTGAGCTTTTTCAGGCTTCGCTTTGACGTTATGTTCATCTTTGTCAATCCCACACACAGTCAGTATCTGGTCTTTTACCTGAAAATGGATCTCGTAACCGGCATAACTCATTCCATATATACGCTCCGGATCCGTCTGATACGATGGTCGTGGATCTTCTGCGAGAATCTCCCGGATACATTTTCTTTGGTCTTTTGGAAGCTTTTCCAGAAGGTTCTCCGGGATCATAACTTCCAGTGCATAATTTTTTACCCGGTCAGCGAACCCGCCTTTTGCCTCCTCCACGATATCTGCATAAGGAAGATATGGCTTGATATCAAAGACCGGAGTACCATCCATCAGATCTGCCCCTTCTACTAGAAGTACCATTCCAAGTTTTGCATCTTTTTCTATTCCTGTCAGTTTTACACAGGACAGCCCTACCGGATTGGGCCGGAATGGTGATCTGGTTGCGAACACTCCGCAGCGCATATTTCCTCCCAGTCTTGGCGGGCGTACTGTTGGACTCCATGTCTCTTTGACTGCCTCTGAAAATTCCCAGAGCAGCCAGATATGAGAATACTCTTCCAGTCCACGAAATGCTTCTTCTTTTCTATATTCCGGTTCAAATACTATCATCCCTTTTGTACACGCAAGACGTGGCTGTCTTGGAATCCCGAATTTTTCTGGAAAATCCGTCCGGATTCTTGCGATATAGTGAAGCATACGCCCATTTTCATTATTCAAAATATACCCTCTCCCTGTCCGGATGCTCTCCCGACCAGCCTGCCTGCGGCATGGTCTCCAGACGGTACATATCTTCTTTTTCTATTTCAAACGAGAACAGATCCTGATTCTGAATCATACGTTCCATAGACGAAGACTTCGGAAGTGGTATGATTCCTCTCTGCACAGAATATCTGAGACAGATCTGGGCTGGTGATACATGGTATTTTTCCGCAAGTTCCACTACCAGTTCTTCTTTCAGGACCCTCTGTCTTCCGATCGGACTCCATGCCTGGACGCGGATATCATGTTCTTCACAATATCTCACAGCTGCTTCCTGTGAATATCCCGGATGGATCTCCAGCTGGTTAACTGCCGGTTTTACTTTGCAGTGTTCCAGAATATTTTCAATGTGATGCGGCAGGAAATTGCTAAGTCCGATTGCTTTTATCTTACCTTCTTCATATAATTCTTCCATCGCTCTCCAGCAGTCCAGATCCAGTGTCTTCCAGTCTTTGTAATCCGGTGCCGGAAGCGGCCAGTGGATCAGATACAGATCTACATAATCTGTCTGCAGATTCCGAAGCGTCTCTGCAAATGCTTTTTTTGTCTCTTCATAGCCCATATCATCTTTCCAGAGCTTGGATGCAATAAAAAACTCTTCCCTTGGGATCCCACTTTCTTTGATTGCCTCGGCCAGATACTCTTCTGTGTGATAAAATGCAGCAGTATCAAAATACCGGTAGCCTGCTTCAATTGCAGTGCGTATGATCTCTGCACTTTTTCCATCTGCCGCTTTATAGGTTCCATAGGCAACACATGGAATCTTTACTCCGTTATTCAGTGTATAACAGTCATTGATATTCATCATCTTATTTTCCATTATTGTTCTCCTCCTCGTTCCTGTCTTTTATCGTTGTCCTTCGTTTTTTTGTTTTATTTTATTTTTTATATGGAATTTCCGGCTGTTTCTTCTATATGTCCTGCAGACACTCTTTTAATCTTGCGATCTCTTCTTTGTGTCCCACATCATCCAATGGTGTCTCCAGGTAGAACGGAAGGTTCTTTAATTTCGGATGACACATCACATTCAGAAGTGTTTCCAGACCGATCTCGCCTTCACCTGTCACTGCATGTCTGTCTTTTCTTGAACCAAATGGCATCAGACTGTCATTTAAATGAACTGCTTTTAACAGATCAAGTCCCAGAACCTGATCGAATTCTTCAAGCACACCATCAAGATCATGCACGATATCATACCCTGCCGCAAATACATGACAGGTATCCAGGCAAATGCCGATCTTCTCCGGATGTTTCACACCATCCCGGATTGTTTTCAGCTGTTCAAAACGGTATCCGATCTCCGTCCCTTTTCCACTCATGGTTTCCAGTAATACAGTAATCCGTTCCGATCCTGTAATGGCCTGATCGATTCCCCGTATTATATTCTGTATGCCGGCTTCTTCTCCAATGCCGGTATGGCTTCCCGGATGAAATACCAGATTTTCTATATTCAGATCATCCATCCGCTTTATGTCTTCTCTTATCACCGTACAGGCAAATTCATACGTCTTTTCCGTCGCACTTGCCAGATTCATTGTGTATGGTGCATGTGCCAGTAACGGACCAAAAGCATAATCTTTCCGTGTCTTTTCAAATCTGGCTTTTTCTTCTTCGGTATAATTTTTATAACTGGATCCCCGCGGGTTTCTGCTGAAGATCTGCATGGTATTGGCATTCATCTTCACCACATTCTCTGCCGTCTTTGCAATCCCCCCTGCGATGGACATATGTGTTCCTATCGTATACATCATTTTCCTCCAAACAAAGCTCCTGCCACTGGCAGTTTTTGTATACTCAGGCATACAGAGGACCTGTCACTGACAGCTCTTCCCTGCATACTCAGGTATTAAAAATGAGCGTTTATAAACCGGACTTTTCACGACCTGTTTACTAACGCTCATTATAACATGTATTTTCTTCTAACAAAAGAAGCTTATTCCAATAAAAGAATCTCCTTCTCCGGAAGCTGCAGGTAATCCGGAACACCATATGTTTCCAGATCATTCCACAATGTTTTCTGTACATACCAGCAGATATCATCACTATCTTCTTTTGTAGCTTTCAGGAAATATTTCCATTCAAATGGGAATTCAGCTTTTCCCTTTACCTGTACCGGAATGCAGTTTTCCTTTCTTTCACCCCACACAGGCACGAATTCATGTGCACGCACACCGATATGTGTCACATCCGGACTTATCTTCTGCTGCAGTACAAGCTCTACGCCCCAGTCTGCAATTTCAAGCCGATGTTCATCAATCCATTTTGCCAGAACAATGTTCTTACAGCCGGTAAGTCTTGCAGCTTCTACTTTCTCTGGCTTAACAAAAATCTCCTTAGTATTACCATAGCAGATTGGTTTTCCGTCATCAATAACCAGAAGTTCTTCGCTGAACCGGTAGATCTCATCTCTACTGTGAGACACCAGAATTACGGTTCCATCATAATCACTTAAAAGCTCCATCATCTCCTGCTGAAGCCGGTCTTTTAAGAACACATCAAGAGCCGAGAACGGTTCATCCAGAAGGATGACTGTCGGTTCATATGCCATGATCCTTGCCAGTGCGACTCTTTGCTGCTGGCCTCCGGACAATTCTCTTGGAAGTCTTTTTTCCAGCCCTTCCAGGCGGAAGCGGTGGATCATCTTTTCTACCTGCTCCTGTTTTTTCTTTTTTGCATCTGCAGATCCTGTCAGTAAAAACTTTTTTCTGCCACTTTGACGGTCCAAAAGTCCGGCTCCTACATTCTGCTCTACCGTCATAGTCGGGAACAATGCGTAGTTCTGGAACATATATCCTACATTTCTCTTCTGTGGTTTCAGGCAGATTTTGGAATCAGAATCATAGAGCACATGATCAGCAATCTGGATATGTCCCTGATCCGGATGTTCTATTCCTGCAATACTTTTTAAAGTCAGGCTCTTTCCGCTTCCCGATGCTCCGAGTATGCCAATTCTTTTTTTCGTTGATTTCCAGTGTACATCCAGCTTATAATCTCCTAGCTTTTTATGTATCTCTACCTCCATCGACATCCGTTATTTCCTCCTACCATCTCCGGATATTCTTCATATTGTGTCCTGTAGCCAGGTTCATAAAGAATATCAGTACAAACGCAACCAGCATAATGATCACAACCCAGATTCCGGCAGTCATATAATCACCATCCTGGATAACCATCGCAATCCTCTGGGAAATGGTTCCGGTCTTCCCCGGAATATTGCCAGCCAGCATCGAAGTAGCTCCGTATTCTCCCAGTGCCCTTGCAAATGTAAGGATCGTTCCTGCTACAAGTCCCGGACCTGCAGATGGCACAGCAACTTTCCAAAAAATTTTGTATTCCGGCATTCCAAGCGTTCTTGCCGCATGGATCAGATTCACATCAATCTGTTCAAAGGCTGCTCTTGCATTCCGGTACATAAGCGGAAATGCGATCACTGTCGCTGCTATAATACAGCCCGCCCATGTCTGCACAACCTTGATTCCGAATTCCTGATATAAAAAGACTCCAAACGGACGTCTCCGGCTAAACAAAAGAAGCAGGAAGAAGCCTGCTGCCGTTGGCGGCAGCACCATCGGCAGGGTCAGAATCCCGTCTGCAACCGCTTTTACTTTTGGCCCTGCTTTGATTACTTTTCGCGCCGCAAAAAGCCCGAGAAAAAAAGAAAATATCGTTGCAACAATTCCTGTTTTCAATGATACAAACAACGGACTGTAGTCCAGCTGTTTTAATATATCCACCACTGCTTCCACGTCATTTCCTCCTGACGATAAAAAATCCTTTTATCTTTCTACATTTGTATCAAAATAATATGCATCGAAGACTTTCTTTGCATTGTCAGACAATACGAACTTATAGAAGTCTTTTGCAGCTTCTGTCTGTGCATCGTCTGCTTCATCATTCTGTACCTGGCAGATTGGATAGATTACATCACCTGTCAGATCATAGCTTACAACCTGAAGAATATCCAGTTTGTCTTCATATCCGTAAGTATCTGAATAGTAAGTTGTTCCAACTTCACAGGATCCTTCTACTACAGCCGTCAGCACCTTACTTACATTATCTTCTTCACTGATCTCTACTCCGCCGAGTGCATCAGATACCTGCCGGGTTGTAATGGCATCTACTTCACCATCGGCTTTTAATGATCCAAGGTTAACGAGTGCCTGTCTTGTATATTTTCCAACCGGAACACTTCCACCTGCAAGTGCAATACTCTTTGCGTCCTGTAAGTTTTCAAGTCCTGTTACTTTTGTTCCACTGTCTTTTAAAGAGATTACTACAACCTGGTTATTCAGCACGTTGGCTCTTGTTCCGTCCACTACCAGTCCGTCAGCCTCTAACTGATCCATCTGTTTCTGTGCTGCTGAAAAGAAGAGGTCACATTCATATCCTTCTTCAATCTGTGTCAGAAGAGTTCCGGAACTATCTGCATTAAATGTAATCTTAACTTCCGGATGATCTTTGTTATATTCTTTTGCAAGCTCTGTCATTACTGTATTAAGACTTGCTGCGATGAACACCTGGATCTCTGTCTCTTTTTTTGAGCTTTCCTTCTTATCGCTTGTGTCTGTCGTCTCAGTTTTTTTGTTTCCTCCGCATGCTGCCAGCGAAACTACCATCACTCCTGTAAGGAGGACAGATGCAATTCTTTTTACCATCTGGTTCTTCATAATTCTTTTTCCCCCTTTCTTTTGTATGATTATTTCCTGCCACATTCTGTTACATTGCCCCTAAGGACATCCAGTCCGTGAGGAAGTAACGGAAGAATGTATTCCAGTGCTTCCTTCACTGCTTTGGGACTTCCCGGAAGATTGATGATCAGTGTCTTCTTACGAAGTCCTGATACTGCCCTGCTGAACATGGCGCGTTCTGTGATCGTCATAGAATAATTACGGATCGCATCTGCAATTCCATTTGCCATACGGTCACAGACGGCTACCGTTGCCTCCGGGGTCACATCTCTTGGTGCGAATCCTGTCCCGCCTGTTGTCAGGACAAGATCTATCTGTCTTTGATCCGCCAGACGGATCAGCTGCTTTTTCAGTCCTTCTTCTCCGTCCGGGAGAAGAAGGGTCTCTTTTATATCATAATCTATGTTATATTTTTCTTTGCTTTCTTTTAAAATGTGCGCAATTGCCGGTCCGCTCAGGTCTTCTCTTTCACTTTTAAAAGCCTTATCACTGAGCGTGATCACCGCCACACTGTATGGACGGTCTTTTTTCGGCATCGTTATATACACCGGGTCATTGACCTTTATCAGTCCGCCTTTTAATACTTCTGCAAATATTCCTTCTCTTGGCATAATGCAGTCACCCATGCGCTGATAGATGGCGCAGTGGCTGTGGCATTCTTTTCCGATCTGCGTCACCTTAAGTTTTACTTCCGATCCGATCGTAATCTGTGAATCCACCGGAACATTCCTAAGATCGAATCCTTCCACGATCAGATTCTCGCCAAATGCGCCAAAGTCCACATCCGCTCCCTGTTCTTTGAATGCTTCTATCTTTTCAACTCCAAGAAGGCTGATCTGTCTGTGCCATTTTCCGCCATGTGCATCTCCCTCGATTCCCCAGTCCGGCTGAATCTTTGCACTTTCTACCGGATATTTTTCCGTGCCTCTTTTTTCACTGATACAGATTCCTCTGATCATTCCTTTTTTTTGTTCCATCTGGTGTCTCTCATCCTCCAATCTGTACCATCTGATGTTCTTCAGTAACAGCACCCGGCTCTTCGAAGCAATGTGCTTCCGGTTTCTTCCTGACAGCTTCCGTTAACTGTTCTTTGACAAGTTCGTAATTACCACTTCTTAACAGATCCCTGAGTGGATATACATCTGCATAACACAGACACGGCTTTATATCACCGGTTGCCGTCATCCGGATCCGGTTACATTCCCGGCAGAATTTCCCGTGCATCGCACTGATGAATCCTATACTGCCGGAAAATCCCGGAATCTGATAATATACCGCCGGCCCGTTCCCATGCGTTCTTTCGTCTCTTTTTATCTCTGGATAGATCTTCCGTATCTCGCTTAACACCCTGTCATTGGATACTCCGTGTCTCTTTTTTCCATAACCAATCGGCATAAGCTCTATAAACCGGACATCTACAGCTGTCTCTTTTGACAGATCAAGCAGACCTTTTATATCTTCTTTGCAGACTTCTCCCTCTGGGTTATCTTCCTGTAACACAGCATTGACTTTCGTTCTGATTCCACTGTCTGCCGACTTATGAACCGCCTCTATGACCCTGTCGCATGCATCCATACCTGTAATCGCTTGATATCTTATAGAGTTACAGGTATCCAGGCTGATATTAATCCCGTCAGTTCCTGCTTTCTTTAATGATTCCAGATATTCTGTCAAAAGCACACCATTCGTCGTAAGCGTCACCTGCTCGATTCCCGGTACTTTCTTTAATCTGCGTATCAGATCTGTACAGCCTTTTCTCACAAGCGGCTCTCCCCCGGTAATTTTTAACTTTTTGATTCCAAGCTCTGCTGCTATCTGACAAATGCGCTCAATCTCTTCATAGGTCAGTATCTCCGACATAGCGATCTGTCTGATCCCATCCGGCATACAGTATCTGCATCTTAAATTACAACGGTCCGTAACCGATATCCGCATATAATCAATCAGCCGGCCTTTTCCATCAATCATCGGATTCCTCCACATTAGCTTTCCAAAGTCCGCTTTTTCCGCCGGATTTCTCCAGAAGGCAGATCCGGTTCATTACCATCTTCTTATCTACCGCTTTACACATATCATAGATTGTAAGAAGTGCAACCTGGACTCCGGTAAGTGCTTCCATCTCTACCCCTGTCTTTCCGACCGTCTTCGCCGTACATCTTGCTTCGATCTCACATGTCTCATCTATATATTCAAATTCTATGGTCACTTTCGTTAAATTCAAAATGTGACATAAAGGAATCAGCTCCGATGTCTTCTTTGCTCCCATAATTCCCGCAATTCTGGCAGTTCCAAGTACATCACCCTTTTTCATACCGCCAGACTTTACTTTTTCAAAGCACTCCTTTGACATACGGATTCTTCCCATCGCTGTTGCTTCTCTTACCGTATCTTTTTTTTCACTGACATCTACCATCACGGCATGTCCCTGTTCATTAAAATGCGTAAACTCTCCCATCTACGCCTCCTTACCAAACGGGCAGACCGGATAATGGCATTCTTTACATCCAAGGCAGAGTCCTCCGTGTCCCATCTGGATAATATCTCTGCGTTCTATCTCTACGCCTGCTGCAACCCTTGGAAGTATCAGATCGAAAACAGTTGCTTTTGCATGCATCACACATCCCGGAAGACCGGCAATCGGTGTTCCATCTTCAAAATACCCAAGACACAACATTGCTCCCGGAAGTGTCGGTGCCCCATAAGTTACGATTCTGGCACCGGACGCCTTGATTGCTCCCGGCGTCTTATCATCCGGATCCACGCTCATTCCCCCGGTACAGATAATAAGATCAACACCTGCCGATCTCATATCTGCAATTGCCTGTGTGATCATCTGCATATCATCGCTGCACAGCACATGCTGTGTCATCTGGATTCCATATGCCTCCAGCTTCTTCTCAACTACCGGAGTGAACTGATCTTTAATCAGCCCTTTATACACCTCACTGCCTGTTGTGATAACCCCGGCTGTTTTTAATTTCCACGGTGTCACTTTTAATAATGGCTCCGTTCCCGCTGCTTTTTCAGCTTCCTCTAACTTCTTTTCATCAATGATCAGTGGAATCACCCGCATTCCTGCAAGCTTATCGCCTTTTTTTACCGCAGTATTCGTATGCCTTGTTGCAATCATGATCTCATCTACACTGTTGACGTCATATAACCGTTTAACGTCCACCTGGAATAAGCCGTCTGTATCAGCGATCAGCTCAATCTTTCCTTCTTTCACACCGGATGGATGCATATGCTCATTCTGCGTAATTCCCCGAATCCTCTCTGCTCCTTCATCTTCATGAAGCATTCCTTCTGTCTTCTCCCACACATACAGATGCTCCTTCCCGATTGATAACAGCACAGGTATGTCTTCTTCTGTTACGATATGTCCTTTCCGGAATCTGGCATCCTTGGTTACACCTGGAATGATCTGCGTCATATCATGGCACAGTACATGTCCTACCGCGTCCTCTGTTTTAATTAATTTCATAATCTTTCCCGCCTTGATTTCCAACGTATTTAACATGGATATTATAATCATACTTCTTTTTTCTGTAAAGAAATATCCCCTGTTTTTTACAGATTTTTATCTTTCAGCTCTGGAAATGCAATAACCGGCGGCTGATCTTCTATATGATCACCAATGTGTTTTTCCATCCATACCATGTTATACCACCGGTGGAATTTGTATCCGCATTGTCTGAACTCTCCCACCATCCGGTATCCCAGATGTGCATGATAATGAACACTTGCGTTGGTCAGATATTCATCCTCGGTTTCTGTACATGCAATACACGCATTCAGATTCAATATGTTCTGCTTCTTTAAAATTTTCTCCAGCGTCTCGTATAACTTCTTTCCGATTCCCATGCCCTTTTTATTCTGGTCTACATAAATAGAAGTCTCGACCGCCCAGTCATATGCCGCTCTTTCATGAAACGGGCTTACATATGCATATCCATATATGGTTCCTTCTACCTCTGCCACAAGGTAAGGATATCTCTTCAGAGTATTATAGATACGATCCCGGAATTCTTCTACGGATGGGACTTCATATTCAAATGTAATGGCTGTATTTTTTACATATGGAGCATAGATTTCAAGTAGTTTTTCTGCATCTGTTTCTGTTGCTGTCCGTATCTGGATTTTATTTTCTTTTGTCATTATTCTCCACTCTCGTTTTCTATTTCTGCTCTTTATCTTGTATATAGTTTTCTTATGATTAAAAGCGTAATTACCATTCCATTTTGCCGGAATGATAATTACGCTTTGCCTTTTTATTATCCCTGGTTCTGTGCTGCAACCAGATGTGTTGCCCCGTATTTTTCACGGAGTTTTGGTTTTTCAATTTTACCCGTAGGATTACGCGGGACATCCGCAAATATAATCTTACGTGGTCTCTTGTATCTTGGAAGCTTTTTACAGAATTCCTGTATATCTTCTTCTGTACATTCTACCCCCGGCTTAAGCTCAATAATTGCAGCTGAGATTTCTCCCAGTCTGTGATCTGCAAGACCGATAACTGCGACGTCCAGAATTGCATCATTGGTACGCAGGAAATCTTCGATCTGTACCGGATAGATATTCTCACCACCACTGATGATAACGTCTTTCTTACGGTCAACCAGGAAGATAAATCCATCTTCATCTTCCATCGCCATATCTCCGGTATAGAGCCATCCGTCATGCAGGACTTCGGCTGTTGCCTTCGGGTCTCTGTAGTAACAGGTCATAACACCAGGTCCCTTTACCGCAAGTTCTCCTGTCTCTCCTTGTTTTACTGTCTCGCCCTGTTCGTCGATAATCTTTGCTTCCCAGCCATATCCGGCTTTTCCGATTGCTCCGACTTTATCGATATTATCCACGCCAAGATGTACGCATCCAGGTCCGATGGATTCACTCAGACCATAGTTTGTATCGTATTTATGATTTGGGAAGTACTCTTTCCAGTGCTTGATCAGACTTGGTGGTACCGGCTGTGCTCCAATATGCATCAGTCTCCACTGATCCAGGTCATAATCTGCAATGTCCACTTCTTTATTATCAAGCGCAAGCAGAAGATCCTGTGCCCACGGCACCAGTAACCATACGATTGTACAATGTTCTTCTGATACTGCCTGTAAGATTGTCTTTGGACTTGTTCCCTTTAATAAAACTGCTTTTCCGCCCGTCAGAAGACTTCCGAACCAGTGCATTTTTGCACCTGTGTGATAAAGTGGCGGGATGCACAGAAAGACATCATCTTTTGTCTGATGGTGATGGTGCTGCTCTGTTTTTGCCGCGTGTAAAAGCGCCTGATGGGTGTGGAGGATTGCTTTTGGAAATCCGGTTGTACCGGAGGAAAAATAAATGGCTGCATAGTCATCGTCATCCACATCGACCTTCGGGCACTGGCTGGAGCAGTTTGCTGTATGCATGGTGTAATCCTCAGCAAAGCCGGGACAGCCGTCTCCTACATAGTAGAGAAGACGATGTTTGCCGATTTCATCTGCGACTTCTTCTACACGGCCTATAAATTCAGGACCAAATACAAGAATATCTACTTCGGCAAGGTCAAGACAGTACTGGATTTCTTCGGCAGAATAGCGGAAATTCAAAGGAACGGCAAGAGCACCGGCTTTTAAAATGCCGAAGTAAATAGGAAGCCATTCCAGGCAGTTCATAAGAAGAATCGCGACTTTATCTCCTTTTTTTACGCCACGCTCAAGAAGAAGATTGGCAAAACGGTTTGCTTTTTCATTAAATACATTCCATGTAATTTCTCTTCTGTAATAAGGAGCTCGTACAGGCTCAATCAGCTCAAATTCCTTCCATGTAACTCGTCTTGTTTCCGGCATTTCCGGGTTGATTTCTACAAGACAGACATCGTCTCCGTAGAGACGGCAATTTTTTTCTAATATATCAGTAAGCGGCATAATAAATCATCCATTCCCTTTCTTATTCTATTTCCTGCACACAACAGGAAATCAACACTTTAAAGTGGCAAAGTTTACTAATGTTTATAATACCGAACTTTGTAAGGAATGTCAACTGATTTATTGATATTTTTGCATAAAAGAATTGTTTGAAAAGTATTGACAATTTTCATAAAGATGATATACTGAACGAGAATTTAATAATTAAAAGCGTTACAGTTTAAAGCGACAAAGCAAAAGCGAAAAATGGAGGGAAAGAGATGATTGTAAAAGTAACGATGCTGGTGATTTTCTTTGCTGTGATGATTGGCGTGGGAATTGCATCCAGGCAGCAGGCGTCCAGCGTAAACGGATTTGTTCTTGGAGGGCGAAACGTTGGACCATGGCTTACGGCGTTTGCCTATGGAACGTCTTATTTTTCAGCAGTTGTATTTGTGGGATATGCCGGACAGTTCGGCTGGAAATATGGACTTGCCTCCACATGGATAGGAATCGGGAATGCGGTGCTTGGAAGTCTCCTTGCATGGGTAGTTCTCGGACGTAGAACAAGAATTATGAGTCATCATTTGAAGGCGGCAACTATGCCGGATTTTTTTGGAAAACGATTTGACAGCAATGGACTTCGAATTGCGGCGTCTGTAATTGTATTTGTTTTTTTGATTCCATATACAGCATCTTTATATAACGGACTTTCCAGACTGTTCGGTATGGCGTTTGATATTCCATATGCCGTGTGTGTTGTAATTATGGCAACGCTTACAGGTGTATATGTAATACTGGGCGGATATATGGCGACAGCTATTAACGATTTTATTCAGGGAATTGTTATGATTGGCGGCATTATTGCTGTAATTGTAGCAGTTTTAAGCGGGCAGGGCGGTTTTATGGAGGCTGTTGGAAAACTGGCTCAGTTTGAGAGTGATGTGCCTGTAACTATGGGGCAGCCAGGTGCATTTACATCTTTTTTTGGCCCGGATCCGTTAAATCTTCTTGGAGTTATTATTTTAACATCGTTGGGAACGTGGGGACTGCCTCAGATGGTACATAAATTTTATACTATTAAAAACGAAAAGGCAGTTAAGACGGGGTCTATTATTTCTACGGTATTTGCAGTAATTATTTCAGGGGGCTGTTATTTTCTGGGAGGTTTTGGAAGGCTTTTTGATACGCCGGAGATTTATGGAAAAGATGGAGCTGTCATTTATGATGCGATTGTTCCGGCAATGCTTTCTACACTTCCTGATATTTTAATCGGTATTGTAGTCATCCTTGTACTTTCTGCGTCTATGTCAACGCTTTCTTCTCTTGTTTTAACATCCAGCTCTACTTTGACGTTGGATTTTATCAAGGGGAATATTGCAAAGGATTTAAGTGAGAAAAAACAGCTTTTGATTATAAGGGTTCTGATTGTCTTTTTTATTGCGATATTCTTGCCCTTGACCCACCGGCGTTTATTGCACAGCTCATGGGAATTTCATGGGGCGCACTTGCAGGAGCGTTTCTTGCGCCGTTCCTTTATGGGTTATTCTGGAAAAGGACAACAAAAGCTGCGGTTTGGGCAAGTTTTGGTACAGGTGTCGGCATTACTGTGCTTAATATGTTTTTGAAATTTATAGAATCTCCCATTAATGCAGGGGCGGCTGCCATGGTCATTGGACTTATAGTAGTTCCTGTTGTCAGTCTTGTTACTCCTGCGTGTCACGGAGAAAAAACAGAGGAGATTTTTGCCTGCTACAATGAGGAAGTTTCTGTAAAACGTAAGGTTGCACTTCCGGAAAAAGAAGAGCGATAAACGAGAAAATATTTTTGTGCAAAAAAACAAATGTTTTTTGACTGCAGCAGAAAATGAATTTGTTTGATGTCAACAAATAAAACGCGGAGGTAATACTTTATGAACAAAGCATTTTATGTACCTATCCAAAATGCCATGAACCTTACAAATGAGCAGATAAGTTTTCTGCAAGAAAGCTTTTGACTGTCCTCGATTCCTACCACTATACTCTATAAAATCTAGATTTTCTAAATTTAAGGATTCCACATAAGAATCTATTACTCGGACAGAATTATCCTTACTTATTAAGTCATCTAATGAAGTGGTTACCATTCTTGTTTGATATCTACCTCCTACCCGATTATTCCCAGAAGATAAGCGGCATTTTCCCAGAGAATCTGCTGCTTTTCTTTTTCTGAAAGACCGGTAAGGCTTTTTAATTTTTCTACGCAGTCTTTCTGGTAAGTCCAGGGAGCGTCTGTGCCGAAAAGAACCTTATCTGCCCCGTGAAGATGAATCATTCTGATAAACTGTTCTTCTTCCATGTGCATAATAGAATAGGAAGTGTCAAGATATACATTTTTTCCACAAAGTTTTTCTTCTGCTTCCTTATAATTGCCATTGCTTCCCATATGTGCAAGAATCAGTCTGGGAGGAGCAGTGTCCTCAAGTACATGGAGAATCATATCAGGAGAGCAGAACGCCTCATCTGGGGTATACGGGTCATCTCCTGCGTGAGTGAGGACAGAAAGACCAAGCTCTGAGGCAGTGTAAATAATGCGCATATACCGGATGTCATCGAAATAGACACCCTGGTAGTTGGGATGAAGTTTAATGCCATGAAAACCTTCTCTTTTTATCAGCTTTAAAACATCTTTATAATTGTCGCAGACAGGGTGAAGCCCTGCAAAGGAAATAAGGCGGTGTGAGGAGCTGTCGCCATAGGTTTCATTAATCTCTGCGGCAAAACGAATAACAGAATCAATTTGATGTGGGTTTGTGACAACGGGCAGGATCACACTTATATCCACGCCGCTTTTTTCCATGGAATCAAGAAGCCCAGCGACAGTTCCGTTCATGCTTGGGGTGTGGTTCATTACAAAAGAAAGTTTTGGCACTGCTTTTTCTGCAACCTTGTCCGGGAAAATATGTGTATGAAAATCTATAATCATAATAAAACCTCTCTTTCGGGTGAATTCTTTCGCGATTTGCACAGGCATCATTATAAAACAAAATTTTTTCGGTTTCAATCAGAGAAAAAGAATGATAAAATAAAAATGTAAGTAAACAGCAAGGGAGGCATAAAAATATGTATCGAATATTAATTGTGGAGGATGATGAAACAATAGCAGGTCTTGTGCAGAAACATCTTCAATCCTGGGGGTATCAGGTAGACTGCGTCAGCGATTTTTCCAATGTACTTCGGGAATTTGTGCAGAAAGCTCCGCAACTCGTTCTTCTTGATTTAAAGCTTCCTTTTTATAATGGATTTCACTGGTGTGAGGAAATCAGGCGGATTTCCCAGGTTCCTGTTTTATTTCTTTCTTCCGCGGCAGACAATATGAATATGGTTATGGCAATGAGCCGGGGAGCAGATGATTTTATTGCAAAACCGTTCGACCTTGATGTGCTTGCTGCAAAAGTGCAGGCAGTTTTAAGGCGTACGTATGCTTTTGGAAAAAATTCTAATCTTCTGGAATGCGGAGGCGTGATTTTAAATCTTGGGAATGGAACGCTTCAATATAATGGAGAAAGTGCAGAGCTTACAAGAAACGAGCTTCGGATTCTGCAGATTTTAATGGAACATGCGGGGAAAATTGTATCCAGAGACGATATTATGACATATCTATGGGAAAATGACAGTTTTGTGGATGACAATACCCTGACAGTAAATATGACACGCCTTCGAAAAAAACTGGAGGGTATGGGACTTTCTGATTTTATTGTGACGAAAAAGAGAATGGGCTATATGGCACAGGGAGGGCTTGCGTGAAATATCTCAGAGAATATGCAGGAAGAATGAAAAAATATGAGGCCGCTTTTTTGTTGTGCTGTTTGACAGCTGGATGTGTGACTTTTCTTTATGATCTTCCGGCAGAACCGGTGATTTACGGGGGAGTTTTATGTACGCTGATTATACTTCTTTTTTTCTGGGACGGATACCGAAAATATGTAAGACGAAGAGAAAGTCTTCAGCAGATTTTAAATAACAACTTTCTGGAAGAAAAAATGTTTCCGGAGCCTTTTGATGAGACAGAGAGGCTATATCAGGAAATCGTGAAAAATTTTAACAGTCTCCGCATGAAATCGGAAGGAGGAAAACGTCGTTTTTATGAGGAGCTGACAGATTATTATACTATGTGGGTGCATCAGATTAAGACCCCCATTTCGGCACTTCGTCTTCTTCTTCAGGAAAATCGGGAAGAAAATAAGGCGGAATTATCCGAGCTTTTTAAAATTGAGCAGTATGTAGAAATGGTTCTGGGATATTTAAGAACAGAAGACATATCTGCAGATATGAGTTTTCAGGAGTATGAGCTGGACAGTCTTATAAAAGAGCAGATACATAAGTATGCAAGAATCTTTGTTGGGAAAAAACTGACTCTTCATTATGAAGGGGTGGAAGAACGTGTTCTTACAGACGGAAAATGGCTGGGATTTGTAATCGGACAGATTTTTTCCAATGCTTTAAAATATACGAAGCAGGGAGGAATTTCCATCTATATGAGCCGGGACAGAGCCCACACGCTTGTAATTGAAGATACAGGAATCGGGATTCGTCCGGAAGACCTTCCAAGAGTGTTTGAAAAAGGATTTACAGGGCATAATGGCAGAGAGGATAATCGTGCTACGGGAATCGGACTTTACCTTTGCGTGAAGATTATGAAAAAATTAAATCATGAGATTACCATAGAATCAATTCCGGGAAAAGGAACGAAGGTTTATCTTTTTCTGGGAAGAAAAGCACTTGACATGTATTAACAGGAGGAATTTATGGGAGAAGTACAGCAGTCAAATTATGAAAAGGTTCTGGAAATGTGGCGCCAGAATTTCCTGGAAATGGACCATGAGTCGTTAATTAAAAAGTTTCAGCTGGAAGCAGATGAAGAAAATCTTTATCTTGTATATTTCAACAAAAAACTTAAGATTAACAGAATCACGGGAAAGATTTTCTATATGGAAGAGCCGGAGAGAAAGCCGGGATTTGATACTTCGATTACAATATACAATATGTTTCACTATGCCTGTGAATTTCCGGTGGAATCGGGAAAACTTGTGCCCTTCCGTGAAGTGAAGCGTGTGTACCCTTTTGAAGCGGCATATAAAAGGACTATTTTAAAACGGTTTTCCGAAACTTTTTCCGGCCATGTAAAAGAGCTTTCCATGGCGTGTAAAGCTCTTGGAGGAACTGCGCTTCCCCAGGGGGACGCAGGATATGTGCTTCCTGTTTTTCCGTTTCTTCATATGGCAGTTCTTTTCTGGGATGGGGATGAGGAGTTTGAAGCACAGGGAAATATGCTCTTTGATTCTAATATTACAGATTTTTTACATGAGGAAAATGTAGTGTGCGTAGCAGCAGATGTTGTGTATTATCTTACATTGGCGGCAGGAATGGAAGGGGAGGAAATTTATGCCGCACCTTCAAGAGAGGCAGATTCTCTTTCCAACCTTACAGAAATGTAAGGATACAGCTGAAATTGTAACCCGGGTCTATGGAAACAGGACCCGGGTTATATTATAGTAAATTACAGTGATGGAAACATTATTACAGAACAGAGAGGAGAAAGAATATGTCGTTATTGGAAGTAACAAATGTAAAAAAAATATACAGCACCCGATTTGGCGGAAATAAAGTGCAGGCATTATCAAATGTTACATTTTCTGTGGAGGAAGGAGAATTTGTGGCGATTATGGGAGAGTCAGGAAGTGGAAAAACCACGCTTTTAAATATTCTGGCATCTCTTGACCGGCCTACAGAGGGAGAGGTGCTTCTTGAGGGAAAAAGTATTGTCCATTTAACGGAGAAGGAGATTTCCGCATTCAGAAGAAAGAACCTTGGTTTTGTGTTTCAGGATTTTAATCTTCTGGATACCTTCAGCCTTCGTGATAATATTTATCTGCCCCTTGTTCTCGCAGGGGAAAATTACAGAGAAATGGAACAGAAGATACGTCCCATTGCACAGGCTCTCCGTATTGCAGATATTTTGGAGAAGTATCCTTATGAGGTTTCCGGCGGACAGAAGCAGAGGGCTGCAGTTGCCAGGGCTCTTATCACAGAGCCGAGACTGATTCTTGCAGACGAGCCTACAGGAGCTCTTGATTCTAAGGCGGCTTCCCTTCTTTTATCTATGTTTGGAGAAATCAACGAGGCAGGACAGACAATTCTCATGGTAACCCACAGCGCCCAGGCTGCAAGCCATGCGTCGAGGGTGCTTTTTATTAAGGATGGAGAAGTGTTTCATCAGATTTACAGAGGAGGAAAAACACGCCAGGAAATGTATCAGATGATTTCCGATACTCTGACGATTCTGACAACAGGCGGTGAGACTTATGCGTAAAGGGTTATTTATAAAGCTTGCAGTAAGCAATATTAAAAGAAATAAAGGCACGTATATTCCATATATGATTACATGTATCTGCTGTATTGCCATGACATATATGATGTTTTTTGTAACACAGAGCAAAGATTTATCCGTGCAGGTTCCAGATAGTGTAATGGTAACAAGTATTATGTTTCTGGGCATTGCCGTTATCTATATTTTTTCTTTTATTTTTCTTTTGTACAGCAACAACTTTGTCATGAAAAGGCGGCAGAAGGAAATTGGGCTTTATAATATTCTGGGGCTGGAAAAAGGACATATTATGAAAATGATGGCTGTAGAGACGCTTTTCACTTCTGCTATCAGCATCATCGGAGGCATTGCGGTAGGGATTCTGGGAAGCAAGCTGGCTCTTTTGCTGCTTCTTAAAATCCTGCACGTTCCTGCACAGCTTGGATTTTACGTGTGTGTGCCTGGAATTGTAGTATGTACAGTGCTGTTTCTTCCTGTTGTAATTGTAACTTTATTCCGAAATGTCCACAGAGTACGGTTAAGTCAGCCTATTGAGCTTCTGCGCAGCGGAAATACAGGAGAAAGAGAGCCGAAAGCGAAATGGCTGATGGCGCTTCTGGGATTTATCTGTCTTGGAAGCGGATATTATATTGCAGTGACAACAAAATCTCCTGTCACAGCTCTTGGTCTGTTTTTTGCGGCTGTGCTTCTTGTTATGGCAGGTACATATCTTTTATTTACAGCCGGAAGTATTGCAGTGTTAAAAGTGATGCGGGGGGAAAAAA
>ERZ827037.537-NODE-537-length-48472-cov-6.355371_pt1 | contig 48472 bp, 39 predicted proteins | sample MGYA00519924_ERZ827037 | MGnify/ENA primary metagenome ERZ827037 (study PRJEB31778, sample SAMEA3449250) | human gut metagenome | biome: human gut; feature: human-associated habitat; material: faeces | place: United Kingdom | collected 2010/2012 ... | reverse complement strand
AAAATAAAAAAAGATATAAAAACAAAAACCGATAAAAAATTTTTCTGAAAATTATGCAATCGGTCTTATTTTTGTGTCTAATACTTGCCATTGTATGTAAAAAATGTTATATTTTAAATATGTAACTTCACCTCGGGCTGTAGTATTTGATATTTTTTATAACAGAAGGGAAATTCTGTTATAAAATCAAATTCATTTTTTCTAATTTTTCTTGGTGTTCTCGTCCACTTTCCATAATATAAATTCTTGTGGTCTCTATATTGCTGTGCCCCAGCAAATCTGCCAATTTGGCAATATCTTTTTCCATACTATAAAACGTACGAGCAAATAAATGGCGTAAATTATGCGGAAATACCTTTTGCGGATTTACTTGCGCATCTTTACAGAGCTTTTTCATATCTGACCAGATATTACAACGATTTAATGGACATCCTGTTCTAGTGCGAAATATCACTCCTGCTGTGATTCCTTTTTCTTTCACATAATGTTTCAGTTTCCGCTGCAGCTCCCCTGGCAGAAAAATCACACGCCGTTTGCCTTTGCAGTTCACCTCTGCTCTTCCTTTTTTTAAAGAATCCATTGTAATATACTGCAGTTCAGACACGCAATTCCGGTGGCACATATGGTCTGAATGACTAAGGACAATCTTTGATTCCCCTTTTTTTCTGCAGCATGCACCAAACGAGCATACTCAGCTTTTGTCAATTCTTTCTCTTCTTTGGCAAATATCTCCTTCTGAATCCGCAACAACTTCATGCGCAGATCATATCTGCCAAAAAAAGAAAAAAAGCCATTGGCAGCGACCAATCTACCATTGACACAAGCAGGACAATATTTTTGTTCTAATTTCGCTTTCCATGATATCAGTTCTTCCTTGCTTTCGTTTTTCCCTGATAAAAAAGTCAGCAGTTCATATAATTCCCGTTTATATTTTTCCAATGTACCTGTACTTTTCTCCTGTTCTTTCAGATACTGTAAATAAATTTCAATATTTTTTTGACTCAGACAATTTGCATTCATGTCAATCCCTCCTTAATCTACAGTCTGCAATATATCTCGTAAAAAATACATTGTAAAATTATTTCACCACAAATCTTTCTGTATATATTCGACAGCGTTATGCTATATAATTGTACAAAAAGGAGGACATAACTCCTTTTTTGTGGTATGATATCAAGAAAGACATTTGTCTTATTTTAACCTATATAGGAGGGAACCTTATGGAAAAAACATTTTGGAATCGCGTCAATAACAAAGAACTGCTTGAACAGGTGAGCGAAGGAAAAGAAGTCATCTGGATCAACGAAAACCAGGAAAAAACTGCTGATGCATTGGCAAAAATCAACATCACAATGGCAGATATTGACGATGCAGAAGCAAGATTGGCTCGTTTTGCGCCATTTATCAAGAAAGTCTTTCCTGAAACAGAACCTCAGAACGGCTTAATTGAATCTCCTCTGACCGAAATCCCTCATATGCAAAAACAGTTGGAAGAAGAATATACCACCTCCATTCCCGGACGTTTATTCTTAAAACAGGACAGCCATCTGGCAATTTCTGGCTCCGTCAAAGCAAGAGGCGGTATTTATGAAGTATTAAAACATGCAGAAGATCTGGCATTGGAACACGGCAAAATTAAACTGACAGATGATTATTCCGTATTTGCCTCTCCTGAATTCAAGGAATTTTTCAGCCAGTTTAAAATTCAGGTTGGTTCCACCGGCAATCTGGGCATGAGCATTGGCATCATGAGTGCAGCTCTTGGTTTCCATGTTATCGTACATATGTCTGCTGATGCGAAACAGTGGAAAAAAGATCTCCTTCGTCAGCGCGGTGCAGAAGTCATCGAATACAATGATGATTACAGCAAAGCCGTAGAAGTAGGCAGAAAAAATTCTGACGCTGATCCTTCCAGTTATTTTGTAGACGATGAAAACTCTGTAACACTGTTCCTTGGCTATGCCGTTGCCGCAAAGCGCATCCAGAAGCAGTTTGCAGAAAAAGGCATCACTGTGGATGCAGATCATCCTCTGTTTGTTTATATTCCCTGCGGTGTAGGCGGTGCCCCCGGCGGCGTTGCTTTCGGCTTCAAACAGCTTTTCGGCGACAATGTTCATGTTTTCTTCATCGAACCCACACAGGCACCTTGTATGCTGGTTGGTATGGCTTCCGGTCTGCAAAACGAAGTTTCCGTACAGGACTTTGGTCTGAGCGGTCAGACTCATGCCGATGGTTTGGCAGTTGGTCGTGCTTCCGGTTTTGTAGGCGGCGTCATGAAAAACCTGCTCTCTGGTATCCTTTCTCTGGAAGACTATCACATTTACGATCTCATGCGTGACATCGTTAATACAGAAGACATCTTTCTGGAACCTTCCGCATGTGCATCCTTCTGGGGTCCTATTCAGCTGAAATCCCCCGAAATGCAGGCATATATCGAAAAAATGGGTCTGAAAGACAAAATGGCAAATGCTGTACATATTCCTTGGGCAACAGGTGGCAGTCTGGTTCCTGCGGAAATCCGTGAAGAATATATGCATACACATCTGAAATAAAATCTAATTCCAGATAACATCATTAAAACAAAAAGCCAGAAATCTATGGAGAAAATCCATAAATCTCTGGCTTTTTTCTTTCTAATTAAATTTTATTTCTGAAACAGACCTGTAAAATCAAATGTTGCAAAATAATCCGCGGGTGTTTCTGCACGGCGCAGCAGTTTCACATCGCCGTTTTCGCAAAGAAGCAGTTCAGCAGAGCGGAGTTTGCCATTATAGTTATACCCCATGGAATGTCCATGAGCACCTGTATCGTGGATATAAATCAAATCTCCCATGTCAATCTTCGGCAGCATACGATCAATGGCAAATTTATCGTTGTTTTCGCAAAGACCGCCTGTGATATCATACTTATGGTCACAAGGCGCATTTTCTTTGCCCAGTACAGTGATATGGTGGTAAGCACCATACATAGCGGGACGCATCAGGTTGGCAGCGCAAGCATCCAGACCGATGTATTCTTTGTAGATATGTTTTTCATGGATGGCTTCCGCAACCAGCGCACCATAAGGTGCCAGCATATATCTGCCCATTTCTGTGAAGATAGCCACATCATCCATGCCGGCAGGCACCAGCACTTCTTCGTATACTTTACGTACGCCTTCGCCGATTGCCATGATATCGCAGCCTTCTTCATCAGGATGGTAAGGAATACCTACGCCACCGGAAAGGTTGATGAAGGCAATATGGATATCCAGTTCATTTTTCAGTTCCACTGCCAGTTCAAAGAGAATCTTGGACAGCATAGGATAATACACATTAGAGTTTGTGCTGCTGGCAAGGAAAGAGTGAATACCGAAGTGTTTCGCACCTTTTTCTTTCAGCATGCGGAAAGCTTCTTTCATCTGTTCCTTTGTCATGCCATATTTCGCATCGCCAGGGTTGTCCATGATTTCATTGCTTACCTGGAATACACCGCCGGGATTGTAACGACAGCATACGGTTTCAGGAATTGGCGCAATTTTTTCAAAGAAAGGAATATGGGTAATATCGTCAAAGTTGATGATAGCACCCAGTTTCGCTGCCAGAGCAAAATCTTCCGCAGGTGTCACATTGGAAGAAAACATAATCTGGTGTCCTGTTACGCCTACCGCTTCTGCAATCTGCAATTCTGTATAAGAAGAACAGTCTGCGCCACAGCCTTCTTCTTTCAGGATCTGCAAAATGCCGGGAGTAGGGGTTGCCTTCACGGCAAAATATTCTCGAAATCCTTTATTCCAGGAAAAGGCGCGGTTTACCGCACGAGCATTTTCCCGGATGCCTTTTTCATCATAAATATAAAAAGGTGTTGGATAAGTTTTCTTGATTTCCTGTATCTGTTCCAGTGAAACAAAAGGTTTTTTCATTTGTCTATCTCCATTTCTGCAAAATTTGATACAATTATATCAAATAATATCTGTAATTTCAACGACGATTCCCTTTTTTCTCCTCCTTTATCCACAGATAAAAAACCATTTTCTTTTCTTCGATACCCTTTCCTTTTAATCAAACTCTGTGTATAATATAATATTAAGAGAACGTGCATTTTAATTTAGTGAGGTATCTTATGAAACGCCGATCGAAAAACTTTGAATTTCATTTTACAATGATATTATACGATCTGTTCAAAACCATACTGGTTTTTCTCATCGCAACCACCTTCGCATTATGTCTGCAGGAAGCAGACGTTATGAATGATAATATTTTCGGAGTTTATATGCTGGCGGTTGCCATCACCTCCTCCATCACCAGCGGGTATTTCTGGGGGATTGTGGCATCCTTCTGCGGTGTTGTAGGGGTAAACTTCTTCTTCACCTTCCCCTACTTTGCACTGAACTTTACCCTTGCGGGGTATCCTGTCACATTTGGCATCCTGCTTTTGATGTCCATACTGACCAGTGCACTAACAGCCAAAGTTAAACAGGCAGCGATTTTGTCCTCCATTCGTGAAAAACGGGCAGAAAGTTTGAACTCCATGAGCAAAGCATTGCTCAGTGCAAACAACATTGATGAAATCATGCAGATCACCATTGACAGTGTCTATGCTGCCAACCAGTGCAGTGCGGTGCTCTACATTGGTTCCCCTATTTCACCTGAAAAAAAGGTAACGAAATATGTAAACGAAAAAGACGAATTGATTTTGGAAAGCATTTTGGAACAGCAGGTGGCAGAACAGGCATTCCAAAAAGGCGAAATGACAGGGCTGGGTACAGAAAAAATATCTCAGAACTGTCTTGGCACCTACATTCCCTTTTCCAATAAAGATAGAATTTATGGTGTTTTAGGGCTTTTATTCTCCAAAAACGGTTATATCGAAAATGACGCTTTACAGTTCGCCAACTTCATGACATCTCAGACCATTTTGGCCATTGACCGTCAGGAAATCGTTGACGAATCTCAGAAAATCTTATTGGAAAAAGAAAAGGAAAACATGCGGAGCAATCTGCTGCGTGCCATTTCTCATGACCTGCGGACACCATTGACCTGTATCCTTGGCTCCACAGCTACTTTGATGGAAAACCGTTCCATGCTGCAGGAAGATGTCTGCGACCGCTTGCTCAGCGACATTCATCATGACGCAGAATGGCTCATTCAAATGGTAGAAAACTTACTTTCTGTCACAAAGATCAGCGGCGAAGGCACAAAACTGAAAAAACAGGATGAAGTGGTAGAAGAAATCGTAGCGGAATCCGTCGCGAAAATCCAAAAACGTTTTCCTTCTTCACAAATCCGTGTTCGTGTACCGGACGAGCTGCTCTTGGTTCCCATAGATGCCATGCTCATTGAGCAGGTGCTCATCAATCTGATGGAAAACGCCATCCGGCATTCCGGTACGGGAAAACCTATCTATCTGACAGTAAAACATTTATGGCACCACGTTTATTTCTCTGTACTGGATCAGGGGATCGGTATTGAAGAAGAACGTCTGCCTCATATTTTTGACGGCACCACCAGCAGCAAGTCTTCAGATTCTTCCCGCGGTCTTGGCATCGGGCTGCCTATCTGCAAGACCATCATTTCTGCCCATGGCGGTGAAATCTATGCAAAAAACAACGAAAACGGCGGTGCGAATTTTACATTTGTGCTGCCCATGAAAGGAGAAGTTGAGAATGTCCAACAAACTGAAGATACTGGTTGTAGAGGATGAAGAAGCCATCAGCAACTTCATTGCCACAACTTTAAAAGCAAATGACTATAATGTAATCATGGCACGCACCGGCAAAGAAGCATTGTCCATGATTCCCTCCCACTGCCCCGATGTGATCCTGCTGGATCTTGGTTTGCCGGATATTGACGGCATCGACATTTTACAACAGATTCGGGAATGGTCTAATATTCCTGTTATCGTTGTTTCTGCAAGAACTGAAGAAGCAGACAAGGTAAAAGCATTGGATATGGGTGCTGATGATTATATTGCAAAACCATTTGGCACTTCCGAACTCCTTGCCAGAATTCGTACAGCTCTGCGCCATGTGGCAAAAGGCGGCAGCGGAAATGCCGTTGGGGATGTCTTTACTTTACGCGGTCTGACCATCAACTTTGATAAACGTCAAATTACTGTTGATGGTAAAGATGTTCACCTGACCCAGATCGAATTCAAAATCGTTTCTCTGCTGGCAAAAAGCGCTGGTCGTGTGCTGACATACGATTATATCATCACAGAATTGTGGGGTCCTTATGCCATCAAAGATAACCAGATTCTGCGGGTAAATATGGCAAACATCCGCCGAAAACTGGAAAAAAATCCTGCCCAGCCCCAATATATCTTTACAGAAGTTGGCGTTGGATACCGTATGGCTGAAGAATAATTAAGAAATAAAATCCCAAAGGAAAACTCCTTTGGGATTTTTTTATGCAGAAAAAAGCCCGCTGTCAAAAATCCTATTGGCAAGCGGGCTTTTTTTCATATATTTAGGAAAACCATAGTTAGCTTAGATTATGCTTTCTGATCTACACTATACATATGCGCAATCAGGTCAACAACTTTGTTGCTGTAACCCCATTCATTATCGTACCATGCAATGAGTTTTACAAAGTTGTCATCCAGCATGATACCTGCTTTTTCATCAAAGATACAAGTATGGGAATCACCCAGCATATCAGAAGAAACCACATCATCTGCGATATAGCTTACGATACCTTTCATGTATGTTTCAGATGCTTCTTTGATCTTTTTGCAGATTTCTTCATAAGTTGTATTTGTTTTCAGTCTTGCTGTCAAGTCGACTACGGAAACGTCATTGGTAGGAACACGGAAAGACATACCTGTCATTTTGCCTTTCAGTTCGGGAATAACACGACCAACGGCTTTTGCTGCCCCTGTTGTGGAGGGAATGATGTTGTTGAATACAGAACGACCAGTTCTCCAGTCACGTCCTGCTCTGGCATCAACTGCTTTCTGTTTTGCTGTTGCGGAATGGATGGTGGACATGAGCGCCTGTTCAATACCAAAGCTCTGGTGAATGATTTTTGCCAGAGGTGCCAGGCAGTTTGTAGTACAGGATGCGTTGGAAACGATGTCCATATCCGGTGTATATGTATCTTCATTTACGCCAATAACAAATGTAGGCATAATGTCATCTTTGGAAGGAGCTGTCAGAATCACTTTCTTAGCGCCGCCCACTTTATGCAGGGCTGCTTTTTCCATTGTGTTGAAAGCGCCAGTGGATTCCACAATATATTCAGCACCGCAATCAGCCCAGCGAATCAGAGAAGCGTCGCTTTCACTGAACACATGGATATGCTGACCATTTACAATCAGTTCATTTTCGCCAATTTCGATATCGCCATCAAAACGACCGAAAATACTGTCGTATTTCAGCTGATATGCCATATAATCCAGTTCTGCATTACGCAGGTTGATACCACAAAGTTCAAATTCCTCTCTTCTTTGCATCAATACACGAAATACCACTCTACCAATTCGACCGAAACCGTTAATGCCAACTTTGATTGCCATGCTATTCTCTCCTTTTTTTGTTTCGTAAAATTTCGATTGACACCCTTATTGTAGCACACAAGATTAAAATGTCATCGGTTTTCAGGAAAGTTTTTCTTTTTCGGAAGTATACACAGTTTTGGGACACTTTATGTCCCATCTCTTTATTGATATTGGACACTTTTTGTCCCACGTGATTTTGTTGAATTTGTATAAAGCAGATTGTATTGTTTTATATACATCAAACAAATATAGTTCCATTTTTCTATTTCCTACCCGTAGATAAAAAACAAAATATAGCTTTTCAAAAAGCCCTTAGATTTACATCCTGCTTTTTTACAGCAAAAAACCGCATCTGAAAAGATGCGGTTTTTCCGTATTTCTTATTGATTGATCACCAGTTCTTGTCCCACATAGATGCGGTTTGGATTGGAAATCTGTTTTTTATTTGTTTCATAAATCTGTGTCCATTTGGAACCGTTGCCCAATTCTTTCTGGGCAATTTTCCACAGGCTGTCCCCTGCAACAACGGTATACAGTTTTGTGGCAGGCACTTCTGCTTCTGTCTTAGGCGCTTCTACTTCAGGTTCCGCAGGTTTTTCAGGTTCTGTTGTTTCTTCCGGTACAGTTGTTTCGGGATTTTCAACGGGTTCGGAAACAATCTTGATTCTGCCCTGAGGTTCTGCATATGTTTCGTCGATGACACCACCCAGAAAATCCACATAGGAAATCAGCGCTTCCGCGTCTACAATGCCAGTATCCTGCATATAAGAGCCCTGTGTCAATACGTAGTATGTATCGCCACCTTCTGCCTGGAAGCTGTTCACTGCTACAGTGTAATTTGCTTTGGGATCAAAAGGTTTGCCGCCAATGCTTGTGATAGTTACACGGCTGCCGGGATTTGCAGGTGCGTAGTATGTAGAATCGGGATATTGTGCGCCATTTTCATAAGGCACTGCTGTATTGACGGTATATTCTGCCCCTGCAATCTGAGGGAAGCCACCAATGGCTGTAGGTGTGCAGAATGTGGATGCTTCCAATACTTCCAGCAGCTGTTCCCCAGTGATTGTCACCAGTGCAACGGTATTGCCGTAAGGGAAAACGGTGTACAGGTCATTCATGGTGATTTCACCTGCGGGCACACTTGCACGGATGCCGCCGCCGTTGGACAGGGCAACGTCTACGCTGATGTCAAGTCCCTGTTCTTTCACATATTCTCTGCCGACATACAGATAAGCATCTGCGGTAAAGTCACCCAGATTGGTTTCTTCTGTACGCACGCCGGGATCTTTTTCACCGTTGAGGTCTACTTTTGTGGTTGCAAATACCTGGCTGTAATATCCATCTACTTCTGCCTGGTCTGCCGCTACCATTTTTGCAAGATTTTCATCATAGGTTCCATAGTTTGCTGCATAATCTGCCGCGCTGATGAGTTTTGCCGTTTCTTCACCAGTTGCTTTATCCACTACAACCGTACCTACATTGGCAAGATAAGAACCTGTGCTGACGATCATGGTATCGCCTACCATCTGACCGCCATCCATCACTGTATGGCTGTGACCGTCCACAATCAGATCAATGCCATCTACAGCTTCTGCCAAATCAGTGGAACGTCTGCCTGTGCTTTCTTCGTCCACACCCAGATGAGTCAGGGCGATGATATAATCACAGCCTTCTGCTTCCAGAGCATCTACCTGTGCCTGTGCACAATCAAACATTTCCTGTCCATCCAGGAATGTCAGGTCTTTGACACTGCTGGGGCTGGATTTTGTGCGGGTTTCCGCTGTATCCAGACCAAAAATACCAACTTTCATGCCATCTGTTTCCACAATGGTATTTGCTTCAAAATAAGGGGTATCTGTTCCTTTTTTCAGCACATTGGCATCAATGATGGAAATATCCGCCGCTTTCAAAACTGCTGCTGTATCCTTCAGCGCTTCAAAACCAAAGTCAAATTCGTGGTTCCCCAAAGAAACAGCGTCATAATCTGCTGCTGCCAGATATTCCGCAGCCTTCAAACCATTGCTGTGGTTTACCAACGTGGTGCCCTGAGAGAAGTCCCCTGCATCCAGCAAAACCACATCTGCCCCCTGTGCTTCATAGTAATCCTTCAAAGCAGCAACGCCCGCAATTCCAACAGATTCTTCAGCGGTTGCGTAATACCCGTGAATATCGTTGGTATGGATCACAACCAATTTTCCGTCCATATCTGCCGCAAGGATGGGTACCGTTGTCCCCATTACCATTGCCGCAGAAAGCACTGCTGACCATAATTTGCCATGTTTCATAATACTCCTCCTTTTTCATTGGACTCTCCATATTGTAGCATAATATATGAATTTTGATAAGACTTTTCCATAAAACTACACAACTTTACATACTTTTCACAAGATTTTAATCTAAATTTTGTAATTCTCTCCAATTTCCTTTCTTTTCTATTGTTATAAATTTCTTTTTCCATTCCATCAAACGCAAAATTCCTACAAAAAAAGTCAGAAATCCATATCTGCATATGAATTTCTGACTTTTCTCTTTTACTTATTCACAGGAATTTCCAATTTCACAATGCCTTCGCTATGAGGCTTCAAAGTTGTCTGATCTGCAAAGATGACCATAGTTTTTTCATCTTTCAGATAATACCCCAGATTTGTGTTGGTATCCAGAAGGCTCTGTGCTGCGCCTTCCAAATATTTTTCACTGTTGGAAGCCATATCTCTGCGGAATACCTGCACCATATAATCACGTTCTGTCAGACCGGACTGGAGATTGATATAATCACCCAGTGTTTTGGTTTCCCCTGTCTGCAAGTCGTAAATCTTGCCAACGCCTTTTGTGGTGCCGTTTGCGCCGCCGCGATATTCCCAAACAGTTGTCAAATAGGACAGCACACCTTTTCCATAGAATGCATCTTCATAAGAGATTACCAGCTGGAAAGGATGGAAGTTTTCACCAAGCTCTGCCGCTTCCTGTGTCACTTCGTCTTTGACTTCTACCAAATAGGTATCAGCTGCTTTCATGGTCAGACCTGCAATGTTTTTATTGACAGTATCTCTGGCTGCTTCTGGCACTTCCGCTGTCAAAACGGGATAAATGGCTTTCACTTCTGCCAGCAGATTGCCATTTTCATCCTTCAGCACTTTTTCGTAAGTATCTTCTGCCAGATACTGCACTTCCGGTGCTTTTGTCACAAGCACCATTCTGTTTTCTGCATCCCAGCCAACTTCTGCGCCAAAATATTCCGCAACGGCACGTAGAGGAATCATGGCAGAGCCATTGATATTCTGTGCCGGTGCAGCCATCTGCACACTGGTATCTCCTGTCTGGAACACATCGCTGTCCATGGTCAGCGTACCTGTCTTTTCTCCTTCTGTCAATGTGATGGTGTGTGTTTCAGCGTCCCATGCAACAGTAACCCCCAATGTTTCCAGAACACCTCTGACAGGCACCAATGTCACATTATCAACAATAACCGGATGCTGACCGGGAAATTCCACAGGTTCTTCATTGACCATTACGCCAAGATTGGTCGCTACGGTTTCTTCCGCAGACTGGGCAGGCTCTGCTGCTGTTTCTTCTGCCCCATAAACAGGAACTGCCGCTGCCGCCATTGCTGCCGCACATGTCATAGCCAGAATTCTTTTTTTCATCTTTCATTCCCCCTGTCATTCAAAGAATCTTATGCTTCTTTATCTGTATTTTCTTTCTGTGCGGAAGTACATCCGGCACTATGGGCGCAATTATGGCAAGAGCCACTGCAATGCTGTTGTTTCATGGCATTGATATTGCGCTGGAGCTTCCGCATATTAAACCACACGATACCAACCACCAAAAGTCCCGGAATGACTTTTGTAATCAGATCCATTTTATCCACGATTTTTCCTCCTTAAATATAACGGTCCATATAACGATGGAGCAATGTTTCCCACTGTTTTTCATCTACTGTATTTTTTGCCAGATCCTCAATGTATGCCAAATCGCTTTCTTTCAGGCGATACAGCTGTTTCCAATCCAACGGGAAGCCCATTCTTCTTGCCAGCTGATACTTTCTCTTTTCCAGTTCGGGAAGCGCCAAAAACTGGTCAATATAAGAAAGCATCCATGGAATATCCTGATCCATATCGCCGCTGACTTCCTGCAAAAGATTGATGATATGGTCACTGGTAATGCGCCCTCTTGCCTTTGTAGGGTCGATGTTGGCAATGAGTTTTCTGATTTCCAGCAGTTTTTCCATATCTGTTTCTTCTGTATAATTTCCTGCTGCCCGCACTTCTTCCATCAAGGAGCCTGTACGCAGCACAAAGGTACGCAGGCGCACAAAATCAGGGTCTACGGCATTGATTACCTTTGCTGTTTCCAAAGCGTTGTCATCAGAAAGCTCTCTGCCGCCTACCCCCGGCATAAAGTAAATGGAAAGTTCAATGCCTGCATCCCGCACTTTTCGTCCGCCAATGATCTGTTCTTCCTGTGTAGTGCCTTTGCAAATAAGCTGCAATACTTTATCAGAACCAGATTCATAGCCAGAATGGATGCGATCCAGACCAGCCTGACGCAAAGCCCGATAATCTTCTTCGGAAATTTTTGCCAATGTATTGGCTCTGCCATAAGAAGTAATTCGTTTGATCTCCGGCAGACGTTCCCGTACATAGCTGACAATTTCCAGCAGCCATTCTGTACGCAACACCATAGTATTGGCGTCCTGCAAAAAGATTGCCTGACTATCCCCTTCTGTGAGCCATGTGAATACCATCTGGTAGCACATTCTGGCTTCATCGGAAGGCAATTCTGCATATTCCTTCTGCACTGCCGGCATATTCCAATTTTCCCCGTCTTTGTGAGCAAGAATCATATCACGGTAATTTGCCATGGTATCAATATCCTTTTTCACTTCTGCCACAGGACGCGTATGGAAATCATTCTTTTTATAAAGCATACAAAACTTGCATTTATTCCACGGGCAGTTTTCCGTTACCCGCAGCAGCAGACTGTTTGCCTCACTGGGCGGACGGATGGGTCCGATTTGAAACACATGTTGTTCCATATTCTATTCTCCTTTCGGTACTTCTTACTGTATTCTAACGAATTTCTTCTGAAAATGCAATGAACTTAGCAGAAAAACAAAAAAAGGCAAATTGCATGGGAAAAGAGCTTCTCATTCAGAAAACATTTCTCGTATAATTCATATAAAAAAAGATAGCCGAAGTCCTTTTATCCTAAGGATTCCGACTATCTTTGTTTTCTTATGAAAAAGTCCTTACAGTTTTCCTTTTTCTTTTATCAGAATATCTTCATGATGTCTGTATACATGACAAAGACCATAAAGCCCATGAGGAACACGAAACCACCAAAAAGAATTCTGCTTTCTGTTTCTGGATTCATAGGTTTTCTGCGCAAAATCTCAATGAGCAGAAGCAGGATACGTCCGCCATCCAGACCGGGAATGGGGAACAGGTTCAATACGCCCAAGTTTGCACTGAGTACAGCGGCAATATAAACCACATTTTGTACCGCAGCCATGAAACTGTAGCTAAGTCCCGCTTCATAGCTATCCCCAACTACTTTTACAATAGAAATTGGACCGCCATATTCATCGGGAGATGCCTGCATGGTAAATACCCTTGCCAAGCCTTCCGCTGTCAGCTTCACATAGTTCAGCATAGCATAATAGCTGTAATGTACCGTTTCAAAAATGCTTGCTGTATCATAACCTTCTACTTTTTCCGCAAAAATACCATTTTTGATGGTGGGTGTGAATCCAACCAGATATGTCTGGGTTTCTTCGGAATACTGAGGCGTCAATTCATATTCATAAATCACGCCATCCCGTTTGATTTCCAGGTCAATGGGTTCCCCACCGTTTTGCAGCATAATCGCCTGCATTTCATCGTAAATATGGATGCGGTCACCATTGATACGATAAATCTCATCGCCTTCCTGCAAACCAATTTCCTGTGCAGGAGAACCATCCAACACCGCTGCCACCTTTGGCTGAATGATATAGCCGCCGGCAGACAGACCAAAAATCAGTACAATGGCCAGCAGAAAGTTCATGATGGGACCGGCAGCCATGATTGCCATGCGCGCCCATACGGACTTCGCCAGAAAAGAGCGTTCTGTGATTTCACCCTCCTCTGTTTCTCCGTGCAGGCGACAAAAACCGCCCAGCGGGAACAGACGCAGGCTGTATTCTGTTTCCCCGATTTGTTTGGAGCAGATTTTTTTGCCCATACCAACGGCAAATTCTTCTACCCATACGCCGCATTTCTTTGCCACAATAAAATGTCCAAATTCATGGACAATGACAAGAACCCCGATAACAATCAAAGAAATAATGATAGAGGAAAGTATTCCAATCACCTCCAAAAATTTTTACATCAAAGTTCTGCCTCCGTTGCATAAGCTCTTGCCCATGCATCCGCTTCCAGCAGATCCTCCATTGTATAGTTTTCTTTTACAGTATATGCCTCCATTGTTTTTTCTATCAATGCAGGAATATCCAAAAATCCAATTTTGCCAGACAGGAATTTTGCCACAGCAATTTCATTGGCGCCGTTCAGCACTGTAGGCATAGTGCCACCGATTTTCAGTGCTTTATACGCCAGCGCCAGACAACGGAATGTGTCCATATCCGGATGGTCGAATGTCAGCTGGGCACGTTTGGCAAAATCGATTTTCGGGAAAGGATTTGCCACACGTTTGGGATATGTCAGGGCATACTGGATAGGTACGCGCATATCAGGTTCCCCAAGCTGTGCCATGATGGCACCGTCTTCATATTCCACTGCGGAATGAATGATGCTCTGGGGATGCACCAGCACTTCAATCTGGTCTGTATCTACGCCAAAGAGCCATTTTGCTTCCATGACTTCCAGACCTTTATTCATCAATGTGGCGGAGTCAATGGTGATTTTTTTACCCATGCTCCAGTTGGGATGACAAAGGGCATCCGCCGCTGTCACATTTTTCAGTTCATCCAGTGTTTTTCCACGGAAAGGTCCGCCGGAGGCTGTCAGCAGGATACGACGGATTTGATTGTCTTTATTGCCCTGCAAAGACTGGAAAATGGCAGAATGTTCACTGTCTACTGGATAAATGGAAATGCCTTTTTTCTTTGCCAGATCCATGACCAGCTGCCCTGCGGAAACCAAAGTTTCCTTATTTGCCAATGCGATATTTTTTCCTGCGGAAATGGCTTCGAAAGTAGGACGCAGACCCACATTGCCCACAACAGATGTCACAACGGTATCTGCTTCCGCAAGGGTTGCCGCTTCCACCAGACCATCCATACCAGCTACCACTTTGCAGTTGGTGTCTGCCAAACGGCTTTTTAATTCTTTAGCGTTATCCTCGTCCATAACAGAAACCAGTCTGGGACGGAATTTTCTCGCCTGTTCTTCCAGCAGCTTAATATTATGATTGCCGCTGATGGCACCTACCTGAATATCTCCCAGCACTTCCACAACTTCCAGTGTCTGTGTGCCAATGGAGCCGGTAGAGCCCAAAATAGAGATTGTTCTCATATTTTCCACCTCTATATCATACTTGTACATCAATCAAAAACAACATTATATAGTATACGGCAGGCGCTGTCAAAATGACGCTGTCAAAACGATCCAGCACACCGCCATGTCCAGGAATGAGCTTCCCGAAGTCCTTGATGCCTGTCAGACGCTTCATGGCAGAAGCAGCCAGATCACCGATCTGTGCCAGGAAAGAGCCGAAGAATCCTGTCAGCCCGCAAAGGAGCAGGATATTTACACCATCCATTGTGAAAGAACGCTGTAACCACCAGCCATAGAGCAGTGCCAGAACGGTTGCTGTCACAATACCGCCGATGGAACCTTCAATGGTTTTCTTAGGGCTCAGTGTGGGAATGAGCTTATGTTTCCCAAATGTGATCCCTGCGAAATATGCCCCTGTATCACAGCCGAAAGCGGCAATGAACGCCAGCCAAACCAGCAGTTTCCCATAAGTATATTCTCTTACCAGATAGATATGGGACAACAGGAAGCAGGCATAGAAAAAGCCGAAAAATCCTGTCATGCATTCCAAAGCATTGGTATGGTTATGATACAATACCGTATAGATCAGAAGTACCACCATAAACACAGAAACAAAAATATTGAAATAATTATTCCCGTTGATGATGTCCTCTATGAAAATCATATAGAACAAAGCGAAGGCATAGCAGATCACATGCAGGCTTTTGTTTTCTTTGGAAAATGCCTGGTAAAATTCATGCATACCAACCAGTCCAAGAAATCCCACGGCGACTTTCAGCCAAATCCCCCCGCTGATGACGAAAAACAGCAGCAAAGGCACGAGGATCACAGCAGAAATGATTCTTGTTTTCATCTGTTTCACCTCTTTTTATCTACCGCCAAAACGGCGTTCTCTGTTCTGATAATAATAAATGGCTTCTTCCAAAGAGGCTCTATTGAAGTCAGGCCAAAGGGTATCTGTAAAGAAAAATTCAGAGTATGCAATCTGCCACAGCAGGAAGTTGCTGATTCTTTCTTCCCCGCTGGTACGGATCACCAGTTCAGGGTCGGGTACGTTTGCTGTATCCAGATGATCACTGATCATTTCTTCTGTGATATCTTCCGCTTTCAGATTTCCCTGTTCCACTTCCGCAGCAATTTTTGTGATGGCTCTGCGCAATTCATCACGTCCGCCATAGTTCAATGCGATATGGACAAACAGACCTGTTTTATCTTTGGAAAGATCTTCGATTTCCAGAATGCTGTCCTGAATATCCTGATCCAGACGATGAATATCCCCGATAACATTCAAGCGAATGTCGTCCTTCAGGAATTTTTTGAAATAGTTTTTCAGGTACTGGCGCAGCAAATCCATGATAGCGTCAACTTCTTCCTGAGAACGTTTCCAGTTTTCTGTGGAAAAAGCGTATACTGTCAGATGCTTTACGCCCAGATCACGACAATCCTCAATGACCCGTTCCAGCGCTTCTGCGCCTGCCTTGTGCCCTGCTTTTCTGGGCAGGAAACGCTTCTTTGCCCATCTGCCGTTGCCATCCATGATGATGGCAATATGCTGGGGCACTCTTTCCATATCAATTTCGTAGTTATTTGTTTCTGTTTGCTGAAAAAACATTTTTTCCCCTCCATGTAACAAAGCCCCTCTGCAATGAGAGGGGCAGTAATTTTGAAAAATCAAACAGACAGAATGTCCTTGCATTTATCATCGCATTTTTTGTCGATATCTGCGATGTATTTATCTGTCAGTTTCTGCATTTCTTCTTCCAGATCTTTCAGAATATCTTCTGTGATTTCTTTTTTCTTTTCCTGTTTTTTGAAAGCGTCCAGAGCATCACGACGGATGTTGCGGATCGCAACTTTGGATGCTTCTGCTTTTTTCTTAACGTCTTTATTCAGTTCTTTTCTGCGTTCTTCAGACAGTTCAGGGAAAATCAGACGGATTACTTTCCCGTCATTGCCGGGGTGGATACCCAGTTCAGAAGCGTTGATTGCTTTTTCAATGGCTTTGAGCATGGATCCGTCCCAAGGCTGAATCTGGATCATACGAGGTTCGGGTACAGTGATGTTCCCTACCTGATTGATGGGAGTAGGCGCACCGTAGTAATCTACCATGATTTTATCCAATACATGAGGGTTTGCACGGCCCGCACGAATCGTAGCATAATCACTGTCCAATGCGGCGAGAGTTTTTGTCATTTTTTCGTCGTAAATTTTTGTTGCTTCAGATGCCATATCGATTCCTCCTAAATGATCAATCTTAAGATACTGTTACCAATGTACCGATTTTTTCGCCTTTGACTGCACGCATAATGCTGTTTTCTTCATTCAAGCCGAAAATAACTACCGGAATTTTTCTTTCAAAACAAAGCGCTGCTGCAGATGTGTCAATGACCTTCAGATTCTTTTTCACGATATCTTCGGATGTGATCACATCTAATTTTTTCGCGTTGGGATTCTTTGCAGGGTCGTCATCATATACGCCATCGATATTCTTCGCAAAGAACAGACCGTCTACATCCAGTTCTGCGCCACGCAGTGCTGTGATGGTGTCTGTAGAGAAGAAAGGATGTCCCAATCCTGCTGCAAAAATCAATACTTCACCGTTTTCCAGATGTGCCAGTGCACTGTCTTTGGAGAACAGTTCTGTCATTGTGCCAAATACAACGGGTGTCTGAATCACCGCTTTTGTTCCCTGCTGACGGAATGCGTCGGCAAGATAAATGGCATTCATCACAGTTGCCAGCATACCGATCTGGTCTGCTTTTGTTCTGTCCATGGCGCTGTCAGCACTTCTGCCTCTCCAGAAGTTACCGCCGCCTACCACCAGACATACCTGTGTTCCCATTTCCATTACCTGACGAATCTGTTTCACCAGACCGGAAACGACTGCGTCATCGAAGGAAACGCCTTCCTTATCTCCTGCCAGTGCTTCTCCGCTCAGTTTCAGCACAATTCTCTTATACATGCAAACAGCCTCCTTAATTTATAATGTATCATAAACCGCATAAAATTTCCACATATATTTTCCGACATGCAGCGAGCACACGGAAACCTGTAAAAAGGGAAATGTCCAACCATTTCCCCTCACCGTTCCTCTTTTGTTTCGACACAAAACCTGAAATTTTATTGCCGTCGATGATTATACCATACAACGGTGACAGGTTCAACACTTCGCCGCAATCCTTTTGAAAAAATCATTCTGCTTTTAATATATTGCTGCAGCGGGCAAACTCGGGCAAGATTTCCTCTGTAATCACAGTGGCGTCATAAAAATCGCAAAAGCTTACGGCACTCATGCGGTTGAATTTTTTGCTGTCCCCCAGAATATAAGTTTCCCGGCTCTGCTGGGCTGCACAGCGCTTCAAAGACGCTTCCCGAATGTCCGGTGTAGTATAGCCTGCTGTCTTTCCAATACCGTTTGTACCGAAAAAGCCTTTTGTGAAATGATACCGCCGCAGCTGTTCCACAGCTTCATCCCCCACAATGGCTTCTGTAGAAGATTTATATTCGCCGCCCAGCAAATGGACTTCCACGCCAAGTCTGGCCAGCTTTTTGGCATGGGCAATGCCATTTGTCACAAATACAGCGGATTTTTCTATCAAAAAGTCTGGAATCCAAGCTGTCGTGGTGCCTGCATCCAGAAATACAAAATCATCTGCCCGAATCAAAGATGCTGCAAAACGGGCAATCTGCTCTTTTGCCTCTTTATTCTCGTCTTCTCTGCGATTGACTTCTTCATCTTTGGTACGGTATTCCATATCAATGGCAACGGCACCGCCGAATACCTTCACCAGACGTCCTTTTTTATGCAGTACAGTCAAATCCCTGCGGATGGTGGATTCAGAACTTTCCAGCAATTCCGTCATTTCTTTGACGGTCACACTTTTTTTCTCATTTACCAAATCGAGAATTTTTTCATATCGTTGTTCTGTCAACATATAAAAGCCTCCCTTTTTGTCATTATATCATGCAAAAACAGTCAAAATCAACCAGAAACAAAATCCAGAAAAAGGGAAAGCGGCAAAGCACAGGGCTTTGCCGCAAATCTATGCAAACTTATTCTGTTACATCTTTTTTCAAAATACCCAGCAGTACTGCTGCCACAATGGTACCTGCTACCAGAGAAACCAGATACATCAGCGCATTGCCTACAACAGGGAATACGAAGATGCCGCCGTGAGGAGCCATCAGTGTGCAGTCAAATGCCATGGACAGTGCGCCTGCCAGTGCAGAACCTACGATACAGGAAGGCAGTACACGCAGAGGGTCAGATGCTGCAAAAGGAATTGCACCTTCTGTGATGAATGCCAGACCCATGATGAAGTTTGTAGGGCCGGATTCACGTTCCTGTTTTGTATATTTTTTCTTGAACAGGATGGTGGACAGCGCGATAGCACAAGGAGGTACCATACCGCCAACCATAACTGCTGCCATAATGTCGTAGTTGCCTGCTGCAATGGAAGCTGTACCGAATACGTAAGCTGCCTTGTTGAAGGGACCGCCCATGTCGATGGACATCATACCAGCTACCAGAATACCCAGCAGCACTTTGCTTGTGCCACTCATGTTTGTCAGTGCTGTATTCATGGCTGTATTCAGCGCACCAACAGGAGGTTCTACCACGAAGTACATAATCAGACCTACAATCAGGATACCGAACAGAGGATACAGCAATACAGGAGCGATTTTTTCCAATGCTTCAGGAAGTTTATCGAAAATCTTACGCAGGAAAACGATTGTATAACCTGCCAGGAAACCAGCTACCAGAGCGCCCAGGAAACCAGAGCTACCGGAAGCCGCAATGGAACCGCCCACAAAGCCCAGAGCCAGACCAGGTCTGTCACCAATACTCATGGCAATGAAACCAGCCAATACAGGCAGCATGAAGGCAAATGCCACACCGCCGATCTGTTTGAACAGTGCCGCAGCAGGTGTGATGGTACCGAAGTTGGCACGCATATCTGCAGGCAATGTTGTCATATCTACGCACAGACCATCAATCAGGAAGGCAATGGCAATGAGGATACCGCCGCCAACAACGAAAGGAAGCATATGAGATACACCGTTCATGAGCTGCATATAGATTTTATGACCAACGGAGCCGCTTGCTTTCACTGTTTCCTGAGGTTTTGTTTCTGCCTGATACAGAGGTACTTTGCCGGAGATCGCTTCGTCCAGCAGTTCTTCTGCTTTGCTGATACCATCTGCTACGTGGCAGGAAATAACGGGTTTGCCATGGAAACGATCCATAGGCACCTGTGTATCTGCTGCAACGATGATGCAGTCAGCTGCTGCGATTTCTTCCGCAGTCAACACATTTTTCGCACCGCCGCTGCCGCGGGTTTCTACTTTAATGGTGCAGTTCTTTGCTTTTGCTGCTTTTTCCAGACCTTCCGCAGCCATGTAAGTGTGCGCGATACCTGTAGGGCAGGAAGTAACTGCCAGAACTTTGCAAACAGGTGCTGCCGCTGCAGTTGTTTCTGCAGGCGCTTCTTCTGTTTTTTCTTCCTTTTCTGCTTCTTCCGCATCGTCGATGACTTTCAGGAATTCATCTACTGTTTTTGCGTTTCTCAAGCTATCCGCAAAATTTTCATCCATCATCATAACGGAAAGCTTGCTCAATACATCCAGATGCACATTATCTGCTGTATTAGGAGCAGCAATGAGGAAAATCAGTGTTGCAGGTTCTCCGTCCAGAGATTCAAAATCAACGCCTTCAGGTACAACCAGTGCAGCCAGACCGGGCTTTTCTACGAATTCGCCTTTCCCGTGAGGAATTGCCAATCCTTCGCCAATGCCTGTTGTTCCTTCTTCTTCTCTGCGGTAAACTTCTTTACGGTAAGCTTCTGCATCTTTGATTTTACCGCTGTCGATCATCAACTGAATAACTGTGTCCAAAGCTTCTTTCTTGGACGCCGGTTTTGCATCAAGGGCAATACTGCGGCGATCCAGCAAATCTGTAATACGCATGTGGGTCCCCTCCCTTTATTTTAACTTTTTATACAAAGCCAATACTTCTTCTTTTGTCGCCAGATTTTCGCTGAAAGCGCTGGCGCTGCCTGCAGAAATCCCCATCTTAAAGGCATGGGCATAATCTCCGCTTTCCAGCCAGCCTGCCAAAAATCCGGCTACCATGGAATCTCCTGCACCAACACTGTTGACCAGTTTTCCCTCAGGGGCAGGCAAATGATAAAAATCGCCTTTTTCTGTCAGCAGAGCCGCACCTTTTCCGCCCATGGAAACCAGTACGTTTCTTGCGCCCTGTTCCTGCAATTTTCCGGCATAAATTTTGACCTTTTCCATATCATCAATGGTCACATCAAAGATTTCACCCAGTTCATGATGATTGGGTTTGATCAAAAATGGATGATGCTCCAATACATTGCAAAGCAAATTGCCTGTAGCATCCACAACGGTCAGGATTTCTTTGCCAGCCAGGCGGTGGAGAATATCCTGATAAATAGTTGCCGGCAGACCTGTAGGAATGCTTCCCGCCAGAACCAGCACATCGCCTTTTTCCAGCATATCCAGTTTTTGCATCAACTGCTCCAATGCTTCTTCTGTAATGACTGGGCCTCTGGCATTGATTTCGGTGCCGTCCGCAGATTTCAATTTCACATTGATGCGGCTGCATCCTTCTGGCAAAGTCTTGAATGCTGTATGGCACCCTTTTTCCTGTAACAGGCGGCAGATTTCATCGCCTACAAATCCAGCAGTGAATCCCAGTGCTGTACTTTCTACGCCGAGATTTTGCAGCACCATGGAAACGTTGATGCCCTTTCCGCCAGGAAAAATACTTTCTGATGTTGTTCTGTTGGTCATACCCATCTGAAAGGAGGGTACTTCCACGATATAATCCAAAGATGGATTAAAGGTAACTGTGTAAATCACAGCCTCACCTCCAGTGACTGAATTTGAAATAGTTTTAACTTGGATTTATTATATAATCAAATTCGTTCAAAATCAATCATATTAGGTCACAAAAAAATTGACTTATTTTTATTGAAATTGACTAAATTTGATTGTTTTTGGTTATTTTCATGTAAAAAAAAGCTGTCTGTGGAAGATTGCCCACAAACAGCCATTTTCATTCTATATTCAAATGCGATAAGAAGAATCTGATTTACGAATTTTTACATCTGCCGTATCAAAGCCAAAATGACCAAGCAGCTGGAATACATCTTCTTCCTCCAGGCGACAGTTCGGTCCAATGACGATTTCCCGAATCATATCATTATGCATATAATCCCCGTCAGAAAAATCCATATCCATGTAAGAAACAATGTCATTATCCTCCACACGGAATTCCAGTGCCTTCGGGAAAAGGCGTTTCATTGCCGGTCTGATGGAATGTCCTGTACGTTTCCAATTGTATATATTTTCCCAATCGCTTTCGCTTTTGATGATTTCGTCTTTCAAAATCAGCCGCCATTCATCCTCCTCCGCAAAGGAATCATCTTTATAGAAGAAAGAATCCTGCAGCAAAGGAATGAACCAGTGCCCTGCCTGAGAATCCAGATAGGTACCATCCAGAATCTGCTTCGTTTCATTTCTCTCCATGTAAGAAAACAATGTTTCCACCAATTTTGCCGCATGACGGTTCAAACTCAGATTGCATTGGGTGGTGTCGCAGTCCATAACATTCTTATTGGTGTCGATATAATGCACCTTACGAAATTCCAACTGGGCATCCGGAATCTGCTCAATGAGCCGCTCAATGGTTTCCACGTCAAAACCAATGGCAACCCCTCTGCCGTTATCCGCATATCCCCGCCATTGTGCCAGATAGTCGTCGGACTCAGAAAAACAAGCGATATATGCCATCAAATCCTTATATCCCTTTACATGTTCAATCATTTTATCAATGAGGTACACAATGAATTCCCGATAAGTCAAGCCGCCAAAAGTCTGATCACTGTCTACTCCCGGACGGGAAAGCATAATCTGAATGGCGCGGTTGCGGGTGATATGCAAAAGTGCCTTGCTTTCATTGGTGTCGTTTTGTTTATTGATATCAGATAAACGGATGGTCTTATGTTCCAATATATTCAAAAGGGTCGATAAGCTGCAGTAATGATAAACCAGTTGTTTCATTCCATTCCCTCCTAGTGCATGTTCTCTTTTTCATTTAACCATTTTTTAAGGACGGACGCAACCACATTTCTGTAAAAGTTTTTTTTGCAAAGAAAAAACGGATAAAACCTTTTGCAAGGTTCTATCCGTTTTGGAATTCATAAGATGTGCAAAATATGTTTTGCAGATTACTGCATAGCTTTTGCTACTTCGTCAGCAAAGTTTTCGTCTTTCTTTTCCAGACCTTCGCCTGTTTCGAAACGTACGAAACGTGTGATTTCGATAGGAGCGCCTACTTCTTTTGCTACGGAGTCAATGTATTTTTTCACTGTCAGATCGCCGTCTTTTACGTAAGGCTGTTCAACCAGGCAGAATTCTTTCATTTCTTTTTTCAGTCTGCCTTCGATCATTTTAGCAATGATGTTTTCAGGTTTGTTTGCGTTTTTAGGATCGTTTTTAGCCTGTACTGTCAGGATTTCTGTTTCTTTTTCGATGAAGTCAGCGGGAACGTCTTTTTCAGCGATGAATTTAGGGTTCAGAGCTGCAATCTGCATTGCAACGTTTTTGCCCAGTTCTTCCAGAGCGTCGCTGTCGTTATCGCAAGCCAGTTCGATCAGAACGCCGATTCTGCCGCCGCCGTGGATGTAGGAAACCAGTCTGCCGGAACCAGCTTTTTCGAATTTTTCGAAACGTCTGATGTTCAGGTTTTCACCGATAACTGCTACCTGCTGGCTCAGAGCTTCTTTTACTGTGAACTGAGGATCCAGATCCCATTTTTCAGCGAAGAAAGCATCCATATCTGTTGCTGTTGTTGTGGAAGCCTGTTTTGCAACTGCTGCAACATAATCTCTGAATACCTGGTTCTTTGCAACGAAGTCTGTTTCGGAGTTTACTTCTACGATTGTACCAACTTTGTTGTCATCGCTCAGGTAAACATCAACGATACCTTCGGAAGCAATACGGCCTGCTTTTTTCGCAGAAGCTGCCAGACCTTTTTCTCTCAGCAGTTCAACTGCTTTTTCCATATCGCCGTCTGTTTCAGTCAGGGCTTTTTTGCAGTCCATCATGCCAACGCCTGTCATTTCTCTCAGTTCTTTTACCATTGCTGCTGTAATAGCCATGTTCTTTTCCCTCCGTATATTGGTTTTATGATAAGAAAGAGCTTCAGCCCGTGAATCGGCTGAAGCTCGGGCAAATTGCCTATGAAATTATTCAGCTACTGTTTCTTCAGCTGCTTCTGCGTTTTCCTGTTCACCCTGTTTGGATTCCAGAACTGCATCAGCTACTTTGGAAGCGATCAGTTTTACGGCGCGGATAGCGTCATCGTTACCGGGGATTACATAGTCGATTTCATCGGGATCGCAGTTTGTATCTACGATAGCAACGATGGGAATACCCAGTGTGTGTGCTTCCTGAACAGCGATTTTTTCTTTTCTTGTATCAACAACGAACATCAGATCGGGGATCTTCTTCATTTCTTTGATACCGCCCAGGTTCTTTTCCAGTTTTTCCATTTCGTGCATCAGGGCTGCAACTTCTTTTTTGGGCAGAACTTCAAAAGTGCCGTCTTCCTGCATTTTTTCCAGTTCTTTCAATCTTGCAATTCTTGTTTTGATTGTGTTGAAGTTTGTCAGCATACCACCCAGCCATCTCTGGTTAACGTAGTACATACCGCATCTTTCAGCTTCTTCTTTGATGCATTCCTGTGCCTGTTTCTTTGTACCAACGAACAGAACTTCGCCGCCGTCAGCTACGATGTTGCAGATTTCAGCATAAGCTTCGTCTACTTTTTTAACGGTTTTCTGCAGGTCGATGATGTAGATACCGTTTCTTTCTGCGAAGATGTATTCAGCCATTTTAGGGTTCCATCTTCTTGTCTGGTGACCAAAATGTACACCAGCTTCTAACAACTGTTTCATTGAAATTACGCTCATAGCGCACCTCCTGTGGTTTGTCCTCCGCATCATCCCCCGTGTCACCGAACTCTTCGGCACCGGACACAGGGCAGCAAATGCGTGTGTTTTTAAGTTACCTATGGGATTATAGCACAATCCCATACAAATTACAACCATAAATTATGGTTTTTTTCAACTTTTTCTGAAAAAACAGCGGGTTATTCCTCTGTATTTTCTTCTTTTTCCGGTTCAGGCTCCCGCATGTAGCCGCATTTTTCATTGGAGCATACGATTTTGGGATTTTTCTTGCCCTTCTCTTCCAGGAAACTGCCGCAGACGGGACATTTTTCCCCGGTAGGTTTATTCCAGGACATGAAGCCGCACTCGGGATTATTTTCACAACCGAAATAGGTTCTGCCTTTCTTTGTTTTCTTGATGAGAACTTTGCCGCCGCATTCGGGACAGTTCACACCAGCTTCTTCAAAGAAAGGTTTCGCATTCTGGCATTCAGGGAAACCGGGGCAAGCCAGGAATTTTCCATATCTGCCATACTTAATGACCATGTTTCTGCCGCATTTTTCGCAGATAACATCGGTCACTTCGTCTTTGATTTCCACTTTTGCCAGTTTTTCCACGGCATTTTCTACTGCCGCATGAAAACCTGGATAGAAATCACGGATAATCTGTTTCCATTCTTCTCTGCCCATTTCCACGTCATCCAGACGTTCTTCCATGTTGGCTGTGAAGTCTACATCCACAATATCCGGGAAATAGGTTTTCATGATATCGTTTACCACTTCCCCTAATTCTGTGGGATAGAGGTTTTTGGCTTCTTTTGTAACGTAGTTTCTTGCCTGAATGGTTGTCAATGTAGGCGCATAGGTACTGGGACGGCCTACACCGATTTCTTCCAGTGTTTTGATAAGGGATGCATCTGTAAAACGCGCGGGAGGCTGTGTGAAATGCTGTTCCGGCAGGATTTCCAGTGCTTTCAGCACATCGCCTTCATTCAGCACAGGCATCTGCACATCTGCTTCTTCTTCCCCTTTGTTATAAACTTCCAGGAAACCACGGAAAGTCAAACGGGAACCGGACGCACGGAAACTATATTCCCCTGCTGCCAGTTTTACCTGCATGGTATCATAAAGTGCAGGGCTCATCTGGCTGGCAACGAAACGTTCCCAAATGAGTTTATACAATTTATACTGATCTTTTGTCAAAGATTCTTTGATGCTGTCAGGTGTCCGCTGCACATTTGTGGGACGGATAGCTTCGTGAGCATCCTGGGTTTTCCCTTTGGATTTATATACCACACGTTCGGGATTTACATATTCTTCCCCGAAATTTTCACCGATATAGGAAACTGCTGCTTCGTATGCTTCATCGGAAATACGGAAGGAGTCGGTACGGATATAGGAAACCAGACCCACGTTGCCTTCCCCTTTTACATGCACGCCTTCATAAAGCTGCTGGGCAATGAGCATGGTTTTCTGCGTTGCCATGTTCAGATGCTTGCTGGCTTCCTGCTGCATGGTACTGGTGGTAAAAGGTGCAACAGGTTTCTTCTGGCGGGTACCTTTTTTCACTTCTTTGACGATGAAATCCTGTCCCTTCAGACCGTTTTCCACTTCCTGAACCACCTGTGCATTGGGCAGTTCCATTTTTTCACTGCCCTTGCCGTAAAATCTGGCTTCAAAAGTTTTCTTTTCCGCATCGGTAAGTTTTGCGCCAATGGTCCAGTATTCATCAGGAATGAAGCCGCGAATTTCGTCCTCTCTGTCGCAAATCAGACGCAGTGCAACAGACTGCACACGACCGCCGCTCAAGCCTTTTTTGACTTTCTTCCATAATAAGTCACTGACGGTATAGCCCACCATTCTGTCCAGCACACGACGTGCCTGCTGGGCATCTACCAGATCCATGTCGATTTCTCTTGCTTCAGAAATGGAGCGTTTTACCGCTGCCTTTGTGATTTCGTTGAAGGTGATACGGCTGATGTCTTTATCATCACCTAAATTGAGGGCGTGAAGCAGATGCCAGCTGATGGCTTCCCCTTCACGGTCCGGGTCAGTTGCCAGATAGACTTTATCGGCAGCCTTCGCCTCTTTTTTCAGTTTGCTCAACAAATCGCCTTTGCCGCGGATGGTGATATACTTGGGTTCGAAATCATGTTCGATGTCAATGCCCATCTGGCTTTTGGGCAAATCGCGGATATGCCCCATGGAAGCCTCAATTTTATAATTGCTTCCCAGAAATTTTCCAATAGTACTTGCCTTTGCAGGAGATTCTACAATGACAAGGTATTTCTTTGACGCAGCTTTCTTGGTTGTTTTCTTTGGTTTTGCTGCAGTCGCTTCTTTGCTCATATCTTCACCTCTCAGCCATCTCTGTTAACTGCGGACATAGCCCGCCTGCTGTAATTTTCGAATATATCCAGTGATTTCCAACAGAGAAAGTACATATTGTATATCCTGAATTGGCTTTTCCAGCATCCGGCTCAATTCCTCAGCCGTTACTGGTGCAGCCTCAGTTATTTTCTCATAAATTTCCCGTTCTTCGGGTTCCAGTTTTTCTTCTACTTTTTCATAGAAACGAGTCTTTTCCTTTTCCTGATAGGATATGCCGAGTTCCTCTAAAATATCTCCCGATTCTGTAATGATTGGGCATCCCTGCTTAATCAGGTTATTGGTGCCTTCGCTCAGTTTGCTGGTCACATTGCCCGGCAGAACAAAAACATCTCTGCCGTTTTCCAGCGCCAAATCCGCTGTAATCAATGTGCCGCTGCGTTTTCCTGCTTCAATGACAACAATCAGTTTCGAAAGCCCGCTGATGATGCGGTTGCGATAGGGAAAATGATAAGGAACCGCTTTCGTTCCCGGCGGATACTCCGACAGCACACAGCCGTTTTCTATGATCCGCTCCATCAATTCCCGATTTTCCGCAGGATAACAAACATCTACGCCGCAGCCCAGAACAGCAATTGTTTTTCCGCCGCCGTCCATGATGCCTTTATGAGCAACAGCATCAATGCCTTTCGCCATACCACTGACAACAATTACATTGGTCTGACCCAAATCCTTTGTAATGCGGTACGCCACAGACGAGCCATATTGTGAACATCTTCTGGCGCCAATGACACCAATTTTATCAATATGGTCATCAGGCAGAGTGCCTTTCACATAAATCCCCAAAGGAGGATCATAAATCTGTTTCAGCAAATAAGGGTAGGACGGATGAAAATAGGAATAAAAGGAAATTTCTTTTTCCTCCAATTCGATCATCCATTCATCCAACATTTCTGGGTCGCGTTGGAATAAAATGGTATCTGCAAGTTTTGTGGCATTGCCCAAAGCACTGCGGATTTCTTCCGGTTCTGCGTAAAAAATGTTTTCCGCTGTACCAAATCTTCCCAAAAGCTGAAAGGCTTTCTTTGTGTTATGCAGTGTCACTCTTGCCAGCCACATCAGATACGTTTCTTCCACAACGTCGCCTCCTTATCCCCTTGCCAGTTACGCAATCTACTATATATGCTTTCTTTTCAAAATTCAATGATTTTTTTCTAAAAATTTGAAAATAATGTGAATTACCTTCTATGTACTAGTAGAAATCTCCAATTTTCATTGCACTTTTTCGTAAGAATTGTTATGATAAAAACATAATTTTTCAAGAGAAATGAGGCGAGGTCATGCTTTCCATTATTCATAGTGCCGCACTGCTTGGCATTGACGCTTATGCTGTCAATGTAGAAGTTGACTTAAGCAGCGGACTGCCTGCTTTTGACATAGTTGGGCTGCCAGATTCTGCAGTCAAAGAATCTCGGGAACGGGTACGCACTGCCATCAAAAACACAGGGCTTTCCTTTCCAACCAAACGCATCACAGTCAATTTAGCGCCGGCGGACACGAAAAAAGAAGGGGCGTCCTTTGACCTGCCCATTGCCGCAGGGATTCTGACTGCTATGGGAACCCTGCCTACTGACGCACTAGATGGATATTTATTGGCCGGAGAACTTTCTCTGGATGGTTCTCTGCGCCCTGTCAACGGCATTCTGCCCATGGTGTATGGCGCATTGCAGGACGGTATCACAAAATGCTTTGTGCCCTATGAAAATGCCAAAGAAGCAGCTCTTGTGGAAGGCATGGAGGTCTATCCCCTCCATAGTCTGCGGCAATTAGTTGCCATTTTGCAAAATCAGGAAACATTACAGCCTTATCACGTGAATCTGGACAATCTCTTTGCTGATGACAAAGAATGGGAAAGTCTGGATTTTTCTCATGTAAAAGGACAGGAAAATGCCAAACGTGCTATGGAACTGGCAGCTGCTGGTGGGCACAATATCCTGCTTATCGGTCCTCCCGGTTCCGGTAAAACCATGTTGGCAAAACGCTTTCCCACCATACTGCCTGACCTAACTTTTGCGGAAAGCATAGAAATCACAAAAATCTACAGCGTAGCAGGTCTTTTGCAGAACAAAAACGCTTTGATTCACCATAGACCTTTTCGCTCTCCCCACCATACCATTTCCGCTTCTGCCCTCACCGGCGGCGGAAGAATTCCAAAGCCTGGGGAAATTTCTTTGGCACATAATGGTGTGCTATTTCTGGACGAATTGCCAGAATTTCAGCGTTCTGCTCTGGAAGTCATGCGGCAGCCCATGGAGGATGGAAAAGTCACCATTGCCCGTGTCAGCGGCACTTTGACATTTCCCTCTGATTTCATGCTGGTGGCAGCCATGAACCCCTGCCCCTGCGGTTATCTGGGCAGTGGAGATAAATGCCACTGCACCGTCAATGAAATCGCCAAATATCAGAGCAAAATCAGTGGACCTCTGTTAGACCGTATTGATTTGATGGTGGAAATGCCGGCTGTTGGCTATGAAGATCTGCAAAACAGTACTCCCGGCGAATCTTCCGCAGAAATCAAAAAACGTGTGGTAAAAGCCCACGAAATCCAGCTGCAGCGATATAAAAAGGAAGGAATTTTCTTCAATGCTCAGCTGAATGCGGCACAAGTGGAGAAATACTGCCCTCTCGGGGAAGCAGAACAAAAACTGCTGAAAGCAGCCTTCTCTTCCATGGACTTAAGCGCAAGGGCTTATCACAAAATATTGAAAGTTGCCAGAACAGCAGCCGACTTGGACGGCAGAGAAGAAATCACCGTCCGTCATCTGGCGGAAGTTCTGCAATATCGTTCTTTAGACCGAAAATATATGATTTAACAGGAGATTGACTTATGACACTACATACAGACCAAATGTCCGATTCCTTCCGCATCGGCGCCATGCTGGCAGTCGTAGGTGGGTTTCTGGACGCATATACTTATCTGGCACGAGGTCAGGTTTTTGCCAATGCCCAAACAGGCAATATCGTCTTGTTGGGTGTTCACCTATCTGAAGGGGATTTCAAAAAAGCCCTTTCCTATCTGGTTCCCATTCTGGCATTTGTTGCCGGAATTTTTGTGGATGAATGGATCAAACATCGTCTGGAAGGAAAAGTAGCACTGCATTGGCGGCAGACGGTGCTTCTCATTGAAATTTTGGCTTTGATCGTCGTGATATTTCTTCCTCTGGGAAAAGCTGACCCCTTAGCCAATGCATTGGTTTCCTTTATCTGCTCTATGCAGGTACAAAGTTTCCGTAAATTTCATGGTATGCCTTATGCCACTACCATGTGTACCGGCAATCTGCGCAGCGGAACAGACCATCTGGTGAAATATTTCCAGACAAAAGACCCTTCCCACAGAGAAAAAAGTCTCCATTATTACAGCATTATCCTATTCTTTATTCTAGGTGCTGCCATTGGCGCTGTAGGAACAAAACTCTGGGGCAGTCCTGCTCTGGTCATCTGCTGCATCCTGCTGGCAATTGCTTTTGCAATGCTCTTTGTAAAGCCAAAAACAGAATAAAAATAAAAAGATACTCCTTTAGGGGCATCTTCATAAGAAAACAAAGCAAGCTGAAATCCTTATGATATAGAGGATTTTAGCTTGCTTATTTTTATAAGATTTTATTTGATATATTTTCTTCTGAAGACAGCCGTCGCAATTCCCTTTAAGAAATCGAGGAAAAGAAAAATCAATGTTTTCTTAAAGGGAAGTTGCTTTTCTTAGGGAGTATCTTTTTTTGTTTCAAAAAACCCGAAACACAGATCATGTTTCGGGTTTTTACACTTATATTGATGTGCAGATGAAGAAAAATTATTCTTCTTCTTTTGCGAAGGATACCAGCAGATCGCCCTGGCTGACTTTTTCGCCTTCCACAGCATAGATCTTGTCGATCACGCCATCTTCTTTTGCTACGATAGATGTTTCCATCTTCATTGCTTCGATGGTCAGCAGAGGCTGGTTCTTCTTCACTTCTTCGCCTTCTTTTACCAGAATCTTGCTGATGGTACCGGGGATAGAAGAACCCAGGTGGTAAGGGTTGTTCTTATCAGCTTTCAGTTTACCATCGCTCTTAACTTCCAGATGTTTATCCAGAACTTTTACTTCACGCATTACGCCGTTGATTTCGAATGTCAGCGCGCGGAAACCTTCTGCATCGGGTTCGGACATATCGATGAATTTGATGATGATATCTTTACCTTCACCGATTTCAATGGAAGTTTCTTCCCCTTTTGCCAGACCGAAGAAGTATACGTCACTGGTCAGTTTGGATACGTCTGTGTAGTATTCCCAATGGTCGCAATAATCATCATATACCTTTGGATACAGGGCATAGCTGATGACGTTTCTGGGGTTCACGTTTTTCATAACGTGTGCTTCTTTCAGATGCTTTGCAATGGCATCGAAATCCGCGGGAGGCAGCAGCGCACCTGCTCTGCCATCAATGGGTTTTCTGCCTTTCAGCACGATTTCCTGCAGTTCTTTGGGGAAACCGCCTTCAGGCTGACCGATATTCCCAATGAAGTAATCCACAACGGATTCAGGATAGGAAATATCTTTCCCTTCTGTCAGGATATTGTCTTTGTTCAGACCGTTTTTGGACATGAAGATTGCCATATCCCCTACAACCTTGGAGGAAGGTGTTACTTTTACGATGTTGCCCAGCAGTTCGTTGGCTTCTTTATACAGATGTTTGATTTCTTCAAAGTTATCTGCGGAGCCCATGGATTTTACCTGTGCCAGCAAGTTGGAGTACTGACCACCAGGGATTTCGTATTTATAAATTTCTGTATTGGGTGTCTTCATTTCACTTTCAAAGCCAGTGAAGATCTGACGTACACCCTGATAGTAATGGCTCAGTTCAACCAGCTGATCGGGATCCAGACCGGTATCGCGTTCTGTACCGCGCAGAGCTTCTACAACTGCGTTCATAGAAGGCTGGCTAGTCAGGGAGCTCATGGACTGGATTGCCAAGTCGGCAATATCTACGCCTGCTTCCGCAGCCATCAGTACGGTGCTGACACCGTTGCCTGTTGTGTCATGCGTATGCAGGTGCAGAGGAATATGCAGTTCCTGTTTCAGTGCTGTGAACAGTTCTTTTGCTGCATAAGGTTTCAGCAGCCCTGCCATATCTTTGATTGCAAAAATGTGGCAGCCCATGTCTTCCAATTCTTTTGCTTTGCGGATATAGTAATCCAGTGTATATTTTGTTTCCTTAGGATCCAGAATATCGCCGGTGTAGCAGATAGCACCTTCTACGATCTTGCCTGTTTTCAGTGCTTCTTCAACGGGCATCTTCATGTTTTCCAGCCAGTTCAAGCTGTCGAAGATACGGAATACGTCTACGCCGCGTTCTGCGGAAACTTTGATAAATTCTCTTACAACGTTATCAGGATAGTTTGCGTAACCAACAGCGTTGGATGCACGCAGCAGCATCTGGATCAGTGTGTTGGGCATTGCTTCGGAAAGCTGCTGCAGTCTTCTCCAAGGAGATTCTGTCAGGAAACGATAAGCAACGTCGAATGTTGCACCGCCCCATGCTTCTACGGAGAATGCGTTTGCCATTGCCATGTTGGTTGCGGGTGCAGCCACAATCAGGTCATTTGTACGCAGACGTGTTGCCATCAGAGACTGGTGTGCGTCACGCATGGTGGTATCTGTTACCAGCAGGCGTTTTTCTTTCAGCAGGCTCTGTGTATAGTCTTTTGCGCCCATACGCAGGAATTTGTCTTTTGCGCCTTCTACAAAGATGGTTTTGCCATTTTTGTCCTGTCCGAAGGAAGGAGGCACAATGGGATCAAATTCGGGTTTGTGACCTCTAGATTCGTTAACGATTTTATTACCGATAAATTCTGCAATCTTAGTTGCTCTGTCTTTGCCCAGTACGATATGGAACAGTTCGGGTGTTTTTTCAATGAATGTTGTGGTGCATTTACCAGCATTCCAAACATCACTCTGCAGTACGTTGATCAGGAAAGGAATGTTTGTTTTTACACCACGGATTCTGGTTTCTTTGATGGCACGAACAGCTTTTCTTGTTACGCCTTCAAATGTTCTGTCGTGAGCGATGATTTTTACCAGCAAGCTGTCATAGTAAGGTGTGATTTCCGCACCTGTGTGAGCAGTACCGCCATCCAAACGGATACCATTGCCGGCAGGAGAACGGTATACACTGATTTTGCCTGTGTCAGGCAGGAAATTGTTGGCAGGGTCTTCTGTGGTGACACGCAGCTGAATGGCATAGCCATTGGAATGGATGTCATCCTGAGACTTGATGCCGATTTCAGGGGAATCCAGAGGATAACCTTCTTCAATCAGAATCTGTGCCTGCACGATATCAATACCCGTTACTTCTTCTGTTACGGTATGTTCTACCTGAATACGGGGATTCATTTCGATGAAATAGTAGTTTTCGTCTGCATCCACCAAGAATTCCAGTGTACCAGCATTTTTGTATCCTACATGTTTGGACAGACGAACGGCATCTGCGAAGATTTTTTCTCTGACTGCATCGCTGACAGTGAAAGCGGGAGCAAATTCCACAACTTTCTGATGACGGCGCTGTACAGAACAGTCACGGTCAAAGAGATGCACAACGTTGCCGTATTTGTCACCCAGAACCTGAACTTCGATATGTTTGGGGTCACGGAGATATTTTTCAACGAAAATTTTATCGTCACCGAAGGCTTTTTTCGCTTCGTTTCTTGCTTCGTCAAATTCCTTGGGCATTTCTTCCGCACTGTTGACGATACGCATACCACGTCCGCCGCCGCCATTGCTGGCTTTCAGCATAACGGGGTAGCCAACTCTTTCCGCCACTTCCATAACTTCATCCAGGCTTCTGATGGCATGGTCAACACCAGGGATAATAGGCACATTACATTCGATCGCCATCTGTTTAGAGGAGATCTTATCCCCCATAGAGTACATAACGTCCACATCAGGACCAATGAAAGCGATACCAGCCTGGTTACATGCTTCTACAAAAGCGGGGTTTTCGGAAAGGAAACCATAACCGGGGTGGATGGCGTCAACGCCTTTTGCCTTTGCAATGTTGATGATATTACGAATATCCAGATATGCGTCGATGGGACCCTTTTCAGGATTGAGCATATATGCTTCGTCTGTTTTGGTACGGAACAGAGAGTATTTATCTTCTTTGGAGAAAATACCTACTGTCTGAATACCCAGTTCATTCAAGGCACGGTACACACGGATGGCAATTTCGCCACGATTTGCAACCAGCACCTTTTTGAACTTTTTAATTTTTACTTCCTGCATGCTTATCATACCTCCTTTGTATATTCACTGAATCATCAGTCAAAATCTTGATTCCTTCAATGCCTATTGCTTTATTATAATATAGGTTTTTCCATTCGTAAACTATAAAAATACAATGAACGCCAGAAGATACAGAGAATCAATCACGCATTTTGCTGTAAAATTCTGTCAAAATTGCCATAACATCCTGCAAAAGACGACATTCAACCACTTCTGCATGCTGCAAAACAACCTGCCCGGCAGCGCCTTTTGCTACAATGATTTTTGCGTATCCCAGCCGATCAAGTTCCTTCAAACGGCTTTCCATGGCAGGTACCCGCTTCAATTCTCCCGTCAGCCCCACATCGGCAATGAACGCCCAATCCGGCGGGATGGGTCTGTTTTTCACAGACGAAACAATACTCATGAGCACTGCCAGATTTGCCGCCTGTTCCTTCAAAAACAAGCCGCCTGTGGTCTTGACCACCACATTTTTATCATACAGCTTCACATTGCCCCGCTGTTCCAATATGGAAAGCAAGGTATGGAGGGTATCTTTTTTCATGGTTTCGCTGATGCGGGAAGGATATGGTGTAAAGGACTGGGAAACCAGACTTTCCACTTCTGCCACAATGGGACGGGAGCCTTCCCGCAAAACCGTAACAGCGCTGCCGGAAACCAGTTCATTCCTGTTGCGCTTGGTAATGAAATATTCTGAGGGATTATCAATGGAACGCAGACCTTTTTCCGTCATGGCAAAAAAGCCCATTTCTCCAGTGCTGCCAAAACGGTTTTTCGTTGCCAGAAGCCCACGAAGCTCGTCAGCCCCTTCGCCTTCCAATACCAGAACCGTATCCACCAGATGTTCCAATGCACGCAGACCAGCAATCTCATCATTTTTATTCATCTGCCCAATCATCAGCACTGCCCGCTGTCTGCGCTTATCCTTTGCGCACTGCACCAATGCAGAAGCGCATTCCATGGTCTGGGTAGGATTGCCTGCTCTTGCAGGATAAAATTCCGCCAGAGAGAATGTCTGGATACTGTCCAGAATGATCAAATCCGGGTCTACTTCCCCAATGGCAGACAATACGGCATCCATGGAAGTATCTGCCAGTATCCAAATATTGTCGGCAATATCTCCCAGTATCCTGTCTGCTCGATTCTTGATCTGGCTGTCACTTTCCTCCCCTGTGGCATATAACACACGATAGCCTGCATTTGCCAGTTGGTATGCCACCATCAGGCACAATGTGGATTTCCCACCGCCGGGAGGGGATGTCAAAATCGTTACAGAATCCCGAACGATGCCGCCGCCCATAACACGGTCAAACTCCCCAATGCCTGTCAGAAGGCGCTGACTTTTGCTGCTTTCCACTTCCTTCAAACGGGAAAGGGTCAGCTGTACGGGCTTTGTGCTGCTTTTTTCCTTTTTGGTTTCTTCCTGTTCAGAAAATGTGTTCCACTCTCCACATTCTGGGCATTTTCCCATCCATTTTGAGCTTTTATATCCACATTCACTGCAAATATACGATGTTTTTACTCTCATTCTTCCACCTCGATGATAACCTTTTCTGTTGTCATCACAAAAACAGACAGATAAACAAAAATCGATAAAGCCTTTTGCAAGACTCTATCGATTTTCTTTTCATCATGTACTGAAAAATCAGATTTTAGCCGATTTTTTCAATTTTCACAGGTGTTGCATTTTTCTGGATTTCTACAGAGAATGTCACTTTGCCTGTCATATTTGTTTTCATTTTGCCAACGTTTACGTCGTCAACCAGAATTTTATATTCTGTTTCTGCTTCCAGTTCCAGTGTCAGCTGAACATCTTCTTCTGCTTCTACCAGGAAGGAAACGCCTCTTTCATCCTGTACAAAGTTCAGAACAGTTGCGCCGGGTACTGCTTCCAACAGCATTTTACCGTTCTTTTCCAGTTTTGTGATTTCTTTAAATGTTTTTACTTTATACAAATCGCCCTGCACTTCAAAGTCCAGCACTTTTTTCTTTTCATCCATCAGGTAGTTGCCGAAACTGATGCTGCCGTCATCTTCTTTTCTAATCAATTCCTCAATTACTGCCATGTTGCTTACCTCCCAAGCGTCCTTTCTTTATTTCCTTTTCCGAACAAGAATATGCACGGTAATGTTCCTGATAATATATCAGAATGATTATATCACAAAACCTGCCGCAGGTATATACCAAAATTCTGCTTTTTTCTATCTATTTGTTCGTTCATTTTACCACACGGAAGAGGAAGCCGTTTGTTTTTACACCAACAGAAACTTTATCCCCTGCTTTGAAGTTGCCCATGAGATATTCTTCTGCAAAAGCATCCTCAATGCGGGACTGGATAGCACGGCGAAGGGGTCTTGCGCCAAAGGCTTTGTCATAGCCTTCTTCTGCAATTTTTTCCAGTGCTTTATCCGTAAAAGTAACGGTAATGTCCATATTTTCCTTGATGCGTTTGGAAACGGTTTTGGTCATAAGTTTTACGATTTCCAGAATATCTTCCTGTGTCAGAGAATGGAACACAATCATATCATCAATACGGTTCAAAAATTCCGGTTTGAAGATATGGCGCACTTCTTCCATAACGTTTTTCTTCATGTTCTGATAACTCTGTTCTTCTGTTTCCATGCTGGTAAAGCCCACACGTTTTGGTTCTACAATGCTTCTTGCGCCGGCATTGGAAGTCATGATGATGACTGTGTTTTTGAAATCCACTTTTCTGCCCTGACCATCAGTGATATGACCATCGTCCAGCACCTGCAGCAATACGTTGAATACATCAGGAGATGCTTTTTCGATTTCATCGAACAGGACTACAGAATAAGGATTCCGGCGAACTTTTTCACTAAGCTGACCGCCTTCTTCGTAGCCCACATAACCCGGAGGAGAACCTACCATACGGGATACGCTATGTTTCTCCATATATTCGGACATGTCAATACGAATCATAGCATCTTCATCCCCAAAGAGGGCTTCTGCCAAAGCTTTGGACAATTCTGTTTTACCAACACCTGTAGGTCCTAAGAACAGGAAGGAACCGATGGGGCGGTTAGGGTCTTTCAAGCCAACTCTGCCGCGGCGGATGGCTTTTGCCAATGCTTTTACGGCTTCTGACTGTCCAATGACACGCTGATGGAGTGTATCTTCCAGATGCAAAAGCCGCTGACTTTCTTCTTCCTGCAAACTCTGCAAAGGCACACCTGTCCATACAGAAACCACTTCTGCCACTTCTTCTCTGGTGACTACCTGTGCCTGATTTTCATGGTTGTTTTCCCATTCTTTTTTGGCTTCTTTCCACTGAGCACGAAGGGCGTCCTGTGCCCGTTTGATTTCCGCAGCCTTTTCAAATTCTTCTGTCTTGATGGCTGCTTCTTTTTCTTTTTCCATTTCTGCCAGTTTTTCTTCCATTTCTGCCACATTATCCGGCGCGCTGAATGTTTTCAGACGCAGGCGGGAAGCAGCTTCGTCAATGAGGTCAATGGCTTTATCAGGCAGGAAACGGTCAGATACATATCTGGCAGAAAGTTTCACAGCCGCTTCGATGGCATCATCGGAAATGGTTACCTTATGGTGCATTTCATATTTATCACGCAAAGCCTTCAGCATTGCCACTGCTGCCTGTTCATCAGGTTCTTCCACTTTTACAGGCTGGAAACGACGTTCAAAAGCAGCGTCCTTTTCAATATGTTTCCGGTATTCTTCCAATGTGGTGGCACCAATGAGCTGGATCTCCCCACGGGAAAGAGCGGGCTTCAAAATATTGGATGCGTCAATAGCGCCTTCCGCAGCCCCTGCACCGATGATGGTATGAATTTCATCCACAAACAGAATGATATTGCCATCGGCTTTTACTTCATCCATGGCTTTTTTCATACGTTCTTCAAATTCCCCACGGTATTTGGAGCCAGCCACCATGGCAGACAAATCCAGACCAACGATTCTTTTATTTTTCAAAGTATCAGGCACATTGCCTTCAGCGATTTTCTGGGCAAGACCTTCCACAATGGCAGTTTTTCCGACACCGGGATCACCTACCAGACAAGGATTGTTTTTGGTACGACGGCTCAAAATCTGCACAATTCGTTCAATTTCCTTATCTCTGCCCACAATGGGATCAAATTTATTTTTCTTTGCCAGTGCCGTCATATCACGGCTGAATTTATCCAATGTTTCTGTGGCACTTTTTTCCTGTTTTTCCCCTTGGCTGTTCATGCCGCGGGCATTGCCGTTCTGGTCTTCCCCTTCTCCCAGCATATTCATGATGTCATCATACAAACGCTGGAGATTCAAATCCAGAGATACCATAATCCGTACAGCAATGTTGTCATTTTCTCGAATGAGGGCAATGAGGATATGTTCTGTACCTACATAACCGGTGCCCATGCGGAATGCTTCCTGCACGCTGCTTTCCACCACACGTTTTGCACGAGGTGTAAAGTCCGCAGGAATATAGTAAGCAGAGGTGCCCCCTGTCATAGACTGGATTTTGTCCATGACCTGATGATAGGTCACGCCCTGACTTTCCAGCGCCTTTGCGGCTACACTGTCACTGACCAATGTCAGTCCCAGCAAAATATGTTCTGTTCCTACATATTTATTCCCCAGCTTCAAAGCAGCCTCCTGGGCTCTTTTCAGCACTTCCTGAGCTTTATTTGTAAATTTTCCTTGCATTGTCATTCACCGTCCTTTATTTTGTTAGCCAATCACCTTTGTGATTGCTAATTTTATGATGAAAATAAAAGAACATTGCTGTTCTTTTATCTGTTTCTCTATTTTCAAGAACATTATAATACACATTGCAAAAAAAAGCAAAACAACTTTTTTACAATTCTCCCAATTTTTCCGAAAAAAGCGAAAATGGCATATCACTGGGCAAAGAACGAATGGAAAAACCTTCTTTCTGTTTTTTCCATTTTCCTTCCAGCTTCCATGACCACAAAGCCATATTGCCAACGCCTCTTATGGGCTGTAATGTATTATATTTTCTGTCACCCCAAATGGGTGCGCCGTGATGGGAAGTTTGGACACGAATCTGATGGTGCCGCCCTGTTTCCAGTGTGATTTCCACCAAAGAAAGGGGCTGTTCATTCCACATGGTTTCTGCAAGTACCTGATAATGCAAAATAGCTTTCTTAGCACCTTTTCTGGACGCGGACACCACTTCTGACAGATTGGTTCTGGTGTTTTTGAAAAGATAATCTGTCCATGTACCGCTTTTTTCTTCCAAAGTGCCCCAAAGGACAGTCAGATAAGATTTCCGCCAGCCGCCAGCCTGCATCATTTTGGAGAGAGCCGCTTCCGCCTGTTTCGTCTTGGCAAACACCATAATCCCCCCAACCGGGCGATCCAGACGATGTACCAGCCCCAATTCCTGTTTCATCTGGGCTGACAGCAGGGAAAACAAATCCGCGTCCCCTGTTCTGTCCGGCTGGGCAGGCATGCGCTGTGGTTTTTCCACAGCTACCATATCCCCATTTTCAAATAATATCCGCAAATCCATGCCTTACACTTCTTTCATCAATATACCGCTATGTGGCGGCATTTCCAGCTGTATCATGCCATTTTCCACTGACAGCAGTTCTTTTTCTGTAAAATAATCCATTTCTTTTGTCTTGAGCAAAACTTCCATTTTGCCGTAGGACTGCACACCAATCTGCCATACAGGCAAAGAAACCTGTACAGCTTCCTCCCGATTGTTGCAGACAATCAGACAGCGTTCTTCTTCGCAGAAACGTCCGTATGCCAGAATACCATTTTCTGTATCCAACGCCTTCAAGGAGCCCTTCCGCAAAGAAATATGCTCTTTCCGCAAACCAATGAGTATTTTATGATACTGCACCAGTTCATCATCTTCCCGATTCCAAGGGAAAGGTCTGCGGTTATCCGGGTCTGTCCAGCCAGTTACACCAGCTTCATCCCCATAATATACCGTAGGTGCACCAGGCCATGTCATTTGCAGCAGCACCGCTTCCCGGAACACCGCTTTATTGACACCACGATTGGCTGCCTGTGCGCCATCTGTGTGAAGCCGTCCCGTTCTTCCATTTGTTCTAGTCAGAAAACGGGAATGATCGTGGTTGGAAAGTTCATTCATGGCAACCCCTGCCGCCTGGGCAGGCATTCTGCCCATCTGATACCGAATGGTATCCCAGAAAACGGCGTTATTGTTCTTCAAATCCGGTCGGGATTCTGTACTATGTTTGGAAATACCTGTGAAATACCATGAAACTGGTTCCATGAAAGCATCATAGTTCATAACGCCATCCCATTGGTCACCTCTGAGCCATGCTTCCGCATCCCCGTAATGTTCCGCCAGAATCAGGGCTTCGGGATTGGCTTTTTTCACAGCGCTGCGGAAATCATGCCAGAATTTATGGTTAAATTCTTCGGATTTGCCCACATCTGCCGCAACGTCCAAACGCCAGCCGTCAGCGTTATAAGGGGGAGAAACCCATTTCTGCCCAATACGCATAATTTCCCAATACAGCGCAGAACAGTTCTCCATATTCAGCTTGGGATGGTTGGGATAATCCCACCAGCCTTCATAAGAGCCATCTTCTTTCCAATAAAAATAATCATGGTAAGGGCTCTGTTTGCAGTAATAAGCGCCTTTTTTCTGATATTTATAAATTTCTTCCCGATCCAGCCATTTATGGAAGGCACCACAATGGTTGAATACACCATCCAGAATGACACGCATGCCTCTTTTGTGGGCTTCTTCCACCAGACGAATGAAAAGTGCATCACTTTCCATCAGATTCCGTTCACTGGTGGTTCTAGTAATATAGGCTTTTGCCTGACTATTTTTCTCACCGGGCTCCACCACTTTGTCATAATCCTCTACAATCACGCCAAAGTGCGGGTCAACGTGGTCATAATCCTGAATGTCGTATTTATGACTGCTGGGGGAAACAAAAATGGGATTCAGATACAATACTTCCACACCCAAATTTTGCAGATAGTCCATTTTCTGCAAAATCCCCTGCAAATCGCCGCCATAAAAATGGCAAAAATCGCCGTCTTCCGGCTGGGCATACCAGTCTTTCACGCCCTGCACCTGATTTTCCAGATAGTTGTATTCCCCCGTTTTCACATCATTGGAGGGATCTCCGTTGCAAAAACGGTCTACAAAAATCTGATACATGACTGCGCCTCGTGCCCAAGCAGGTGTCTGGAAATTCCGCAGCAACCGAAAATAGCCGTCCATGGGAAATTCCTGAGATACGCCGTTTCTTGTATAATAATAAGATGTTTCATTATATATGATCTGGAAAAAGTAGTTTGCCGCTTCTTCTGTCGGCGGCAGAACAACACGGTAACGGTCGAACACACGACCGTTTTCCACTCGTTCCATCAATAATCTTTTGTCATCTACACATAAGCATACTGCAGACGCATTATTGCGTCCGGTCAGTATGGAAATTTCCACAAAATCTTCGGCTGACGGTTCTGCCGGTTTCCGGAAGTTTTCCGATTCGTCACTGAACACAGCCTGTGGCAAAAACGCTTCCTTGCAAAGTCTGTATTTCTTTTTTACGCTTTGCACCAAGTCCAAATAATAATCCATATTTTCACCGTCCCTGCACCAATTATAATATGCCAGAAAATTCATGTCAAACACTGACTCTTTTTTCGGACAAAATGAAAATGAGCAACCTGCCGATGGCTGCTCATTTTCACAAAGAGAAGGTATTTCTTATTGGGATTGCGTCTTACCGCAATGTGAAAATATTGGGGAGTTTTCACAGTTGTTATTATAGCATGTGGGACATTAAATGTCTAGCCCATTTTTAAAATTTTTTCAAAAAATTTTTCTTACAGACAATGAAAAACAAAGGATACTTTTTATCATTTTTTCAAAAATCCGTCTGTTGTCAAACATCCCTCCGTGATTTTGAATAAATGATTTCCATTTCACACTAAAATTTTATCATTCTTGTCAAAACACCATTATGCAGGAAATCCGCTGTAATTCCAGAAAATCCAGCATTTTCCGCTTATTTAATGCTTTTTTCCTTCTCTTTATTTATGGAAATTAGCTCATATAATCCGCTAAAACTCTGGCAAGATTATCTTCCCCCAATATCCGTACGCCTTCTTGAATCTGCTGACGTTCTATCTCCGGCAATACAGATAAAGGCACATCTGTACATTCATATAATGTTATTTTTCCATCGGCATCCTCTCGAAAAACAGCCAGCATGCCATCCTGTTCACCCAACAGAAAACTTTCGTCACTGCGCCCTTCCACTGTGCTGCGTAAAATCACTTTATCCGGTGAAAAGAAAACCACCTGCCATCCATCATAAATACTGCGCACCTGTGCCAGATTCAAACCCAACAGATAATTCTGCACAGGTTCCACCTGTTCCGCAGTTCTTTGATCTTCCGTATAGTAATACTGATATACGATTTCCGCATTTTCCCCAATGACCGCTTCTTCTTTTGCAACGGGTTCTGTCTGTTCTATTTGTTCTTCCTGCACTTCAGGCTCCTGCATTCTTTGGATATATAAATATCCTGCCGCTGTGCAGGAGAGAAAAACAAGAACAGCCAAAAGCGCAATCCCTCTTTTCATACCTACCACCTCGATGAAAAGTATGGACGACTTTTGGCTGATTTATACATTTTTTTGCTATGGATTAGGAAAGATGGAAATGCACAGGCACACCATTTTCATAAGCACAGGGAATTTCGCCCTGAATCAATGGAATGAGGTAATCCATCATTTCCTGTGTGATGTCATTGCCTTCTTCATTGATCCATTCATCGGGCACCTTTTTCACACGATTGAGCACCTGATCCACAGGAATAAAGAACACTTCTGATGCATAAGGTGCATCAGAAACTCTACGCAGGCATGCCATTTCGCCGCTGCCGCCTTCCAGTGCATAACGCACAGCTTCCCGTCCCATGGTGCGCGCTTCCTGAATATCTGTTGCACTTGCCACATGGGATGCGCAGCGCTGCATAAGATTCAGTTCCACACTGCGGACTTTGCAGCCGATTTCCTGTCGCAGGATTTCCTCTAAGAAACGGGAAACCCCTGCCAGAATCCGATGACCGAATTCATCTTCCACACGATTCTGGAGGCTGTCAGTCAGATAAGCTCCTTCTTCATTGCGCAGACCTTCGCTGACTGCCACAATGACAGAACGTTTTTCCATCATCTTTTCACGTACATCAAAGAGGAATTGTTCCACGGAGAAAGGACGTTCGCTCAGATAAATCAAATCTGGTGCCGCATCTCCGTTCAGCCTTGCCAGAGCAGCAGAAGCTGTCAGCCAGCCCGTATCCTGTCCCATGATTTCCACCACTGTAATGGAAGGCAAAGCATATACATTGCAGTCGCAGGCAATTTCTGTCAATGTGGTACCGATATATTTTGCAGCGGAACCAAAACCAGGAGAATGGTCTGTTTCCGGCAGATCGTTTTCAATGGCTTTTGGTACACCAATGATTTTGATATCATTGATATGATGATTCCGGCAGTATTCGGATAATTTATGCACCGTATACATGGAGTCACTGCCACCGATGTACATAAAATAACCAATATTATATTTTCTGAAAATGCTGATTGCCTTTTCATACTCAAAGGCATTTTCTTCCCATGGAGATAATTTCATATGGCAGGAACCCAATGCGGAAGATGGTGTCTGGCAAAGAAGCTGACGAGCGCTTTCATCCGCCAGCAATTCTGTCAGGTCTACAAACCGTTCAGACAACATCCCCATAATCCCGTTTTTCACACCATATATTTTCTCAATCTCCGGATGCTCCAATCCCATTTCCACCACACCGCAAAGAGTGGCATTGATCGCAGCTGAAGGACCGCCTGATTGGGCTACCAGCAAGTTTTTTTTCATGTTTGTTCCGCCTTTCTGTTGCTCATTGCATTTGCTATGCGTATTCGCTATGGTACATTATAAATAGAATTCCCAAAAGATACAATAGCGAATTTTCCCGAAGTTTTTTTACCCATACAATTTTGAAAAATATTCTTTATACCAACCAAAAGAAAAAGCCGCTCTTTCCAGGAAAAAGCGACTTTCAAAATCATCCAAAAATCACGGACAAAATGGTAAAAGCAATGATGGATAATATGGTATAAAGTGAAATGGTCGTTGATGTATACACCTTGTCTTTTTCTCTGACAGCATACAGAGGGCTCATAAAACAAGGCGGCATAAAAGCATACAGGAATACCGCAATCTTCATTTCCTGTTCTGCCACAAAATTCCGCAGTACAAACCATACGCCCATCAAAAGCACCCCTTGCAGCACCAGACGAATGGCAGCAGATTTCCCCGCAGAAGAAAGTACCCGATGATCCAGTTTCAAATCATAACCAACACACAGCAGAATCAATGCGGAAACGGGTGTGGTAATCATGGAAATCAAAGAAGAATATACATCTCCCACCCGACTTCCTGCAATCTTCGGCAATATGCCTGTAACGCCCAGCAAAATGCCAAGTACAACCCCGTACATGGCTGGTGCACGCAGTACTGTGGAAAGCAGCTGTCCGCCGCCGCTTCTCCCTTTGCCTGTGGCAGTAATCAATGCCAGATAAACAGTAAATGTAAAAATGCAGTTTGCCATATCCAAAGCAGCAATATTGGAGAGCATTTCTGAGCCGCACAACGCTATATACAATGGATATGCCATCATACCGCCCTCAAAAGTCGCTGTCAGAAAAGGCAGATATCTGCCCTGACTGCCGCCGACCAAAGGCCGCAGCAGATAGCCAGCACCTGTAGCAATGAAAAGCTGTACCAGCATCACAGCCAACAGCAGCAGTGTTACCTTGTTATACTCTGCCATCCCCAATGCGTCTACCAGAACAACAGGCAGCATGATATTGGTTGCTACCAATTTAATGCCATCCATACCGGCACGGCTAATCCAGCCAAAACGATTGGCAGCCATACCAAGCCCCAGCATACAGAATACCGGCAGCACAATAGCCAATACATTCATATTCCTTCCCCCTTTTTCCCTATTGACCTCAGTATACCGCAAATCAAAAAGGGGAACAAGAGAGAACGGGGAAATATGCACAGAAAAAAAGACAACATCCATAAAACAACTTCCACTTCAGAAAACATCGCTTTTCCTTGATTTCTTAAGAGAATTGTGACAGCTGTCTTTGGAAGAAAAAATTTTGCTAAAAATAAGAAAGCCGAAAGCCTCTATATAACAAGGATTTCAGCTTTCTTCGTTTTTTATGAGGATGCCCCTAAAGCAGATTCCCCTGAAAAAGCATCTCTTTTTCTCAATTTCTCGCCTTCCAAAAGAATAATCCTATAAAAAATGGCTGGAACCCTTACAATACAAAGGATTTCAGCCATTTTGATTTCTTTATGAAGCAGCCCCTAAGAGGCTTTCTCTTTTTCGCTGAGAATTACAGTGTCAGTGTAGGTGCAGCGTAAACTCTTGCTGCCATTTCGGAATCCAGCAGATACAGTGCTTTGGGATCTGTACCGAACAGTTCCATTTTTGTGATCAGGTCGTTTGCGTTTGTTTCTTCTTCGCCCTGTTCTTTTACGAACCAATCCAAGAACTGCATAGTACGGAAGTCGTTTACTTCCTGCGCAGCTGCATAGATGTTGTGAATCAGGCTAGTTACATAAACTTCATGTTCCAGACCAGCTTTCAGAGGGTCCATCAGGCTGTTCAGAGGCACATCAGGTTTGCCGATCGCTTCCAGTGTAACAGTTGCGTTGTTGTTATGCAGGTACTGATAGAACAGCAGTGCATGGTCGCGTTCTTCCTGTGCCTGGATTATATACCAGTTTGCAAAACCTGCCAGACCTTTAGATTCATAATAGTTCGCAAAATCCAGATACAGATATGCAGAATAGAATTCTTTGTTAACCTGTTCATTAATGAGCTGCGCTACTTTTTCATTTAACATAATCCTTTTCCTCCTTGATGTTCTTATGCTTCATCCTCTGTGGCATCCTCTGCCTCTTCTAAGGCTTCCGGCTGCCGCAAAGCATAAACTTTTTCGATGCGTTTTTCTTCAAACTGTTTGATTTGGAACAGCCAGCCGCCCACAGCAATTTCCGGCATTTCATCATCTTCCGGAATTCTGCCCAGACGACCGATCAGATAACCGCCTAATGTGTCATAATCCTCGTCATCTTCAAAGACGATGCCAAGCTGTTCTGCAACATCCTGCAGATCTGCTTTCCCGCTGATGGAATAGCTATTTTCATCAATGGGACAGATGTCTTCCTCTTCTTCCAGATCGTATTCGTCAAAGATATTCCCAACAATTTCTTCCATGACGTCTTCCATGGTAACGATACCGGACGTGCCGCCGTATTCATCAATGACGATTGCCATGTGCACTTTTTCCCGCTGCATTTCTTCAATGAGCTCGTCCGTTTTCTTGGAAAAGGGCACAAAATAAGGCTGCATCATGATGTCCTCCAGATGGAAATTGCCTTCCTCCATTCTGGTAGAATCGGTCAGGATATACTTGACCAGATCCTTCACATGGAATACGCCTACAATATTGTCGATATTGTCTTCATAGACCACAATACGGGAATACTTTTCCTCCATCAGCACTTCCTTAATTTCTGCCAGTGTGGCTTCCAGAGGCACCGCAACGATATCTGTACGGTGTGTGGCAATTTCTTCCACAGACGTATTGCTCAGCTCAAAAATATTGTTGATCATCTCTTTTTCTGATTCGTCAATGGAGCCGTTGCTGCCGCCTGCATCTACCATCTGGCGAATGCCTTCTTCTGTTACCGCGTGCTGCGCATGCTTTTTCTGCAAAAGCATGATCTTCGCAATCAGCACGATATTCAATACAACGGAAACGCCTAGACCAATTATGGTTTCCAAAAATAATCTCCCTCCAAAATGTCAAAGTTTACATATTTACACTTCAAAGTTTATCCCGAAACCCCCTCTATGTCAAGTTTTTTCCGCCCCTCTCCCCAGTCCCCTGCCGCTTCTAAGAAGAACATTTATCCCTTTTGCCCATGCTTGACAAACAAAAAAAAACGTTATATTCTGTTACTGTAATTCTTATGTAAACACTTTTTGAAACTAAATCAGATATAAAGGAGTGAGTGAATTGGCAGAAAAAAAACCACCTCGCATTGATACCAGACTGCGGAAGCATATCGTTACCATGCCGGAAGAAATCTGGGCAGCCAGCGGCATTGTTATTTGGGGCAGACGCATCAAATCCCTTGTCTTTTCTACGGATATTGCCATCATCCGTAACTGTAACGCTGACGCTGTTTTGGCGGTATATCCCTTTACGCCTCAGCAGGTCATTACCAATTCAATCATCACCGCCTCCAGCATTCCTGTATTTGCAGGCGTAGGCGGCGGTACCACCACTGGTCCCCGTGTTGTGATGCTGGCAAAAGACGCGGAAGCTCTTGGTGCTATGGCTGTTGTTGTCAATGCGCCAACCACCAATGAAGTCATTCATGAAATCAGTAAAATCGTTGATATTCCTGTTGTCATCACAGTTCTGGACGAAAACACCGATATCGACGCCAGAATCGCAGCCGGCGCAGGTATCCTGAATATTTCCGCTGCTGGAAAGACACCAGAAGTCGTTGCAAAAATTCGTGAAAAATATCCTGAAATCCCGATTATTGCCACAGGCGGTCCCACCAGAGAAAGTATCAAACGTACCATTGAAGCAGGCGCAAATGCCATCAGCTTCACACCACCCACGGCAATGGACCTGTTCCATGGTTTGATGTCCAGATATCGTTCCGAACACGAATCCAGAACAAAAGAACAGACAAAAGAATAAACAAAAGAAAGGTGAAACCTCTTATTGAACTGAACCCAAAAAGTTAGACAATATTTTCAAATTAAAATTGTTTAAGAAGC